>Ga0102591_1000219_pt1 | contig 131973 bp, 111 predicted proteins | sample AraplaCol_mCL_r2_2_FD_76860 | JGI IMG/M metagenome (GOLD analysis project Ga0102591, IMG submission 76860) | Arabidopsis root microbial communities from North Carolina, USA - plate scrape MF_Col_mCL_r2 (SPADES assembly) (version 2) | ecosystem: Host-associated > Plants > Roots > Endosphere...
ATCAGTTCGCAGTGTTGTACGAAGACCGATTTACCCACCCGCACCTCTGAGAGAATGCAGGCTTGCCAATCCATTCGACCGGCAAGCCTCTAGCTGTCCTGCACACAAAAAAACTGACAGGCCCGGCATTTCGAGAACGGTGGAACCACCAAGTGGCGCTACTTTGGATACACGTTGTACAGGCGTGAAATTAGCTGACCTTGTTCGCGTAGACATTCAGGTGTTACGCGATTAAGAAAGCCCGGGGGGCGAGGCCCCCCACCTTCCCGCCATCAAAAAAACACACTCAATCCATCCTCGGCAACACCCTTCCCGGATTGAGGAGGTTCTTCGGGTCCAGCGCCCGCTTGACCTGCCACATCAGTTCCAGCTCCACCGCAGATTTGTACTTGATGAGGTCGTCGCGCTTGGCGACGCCGATACCGTGTTCGGCTGAGATGGAGCCGTTCTCGGCGTAGGCCAGGCCGTCTACCAGGTCGGAGATGGGCTGGTACCACTGGGCCAGGAATTCCTTGGCGTCGCGGTCTGCGGGGCGCAGGGGGTTGAAATGGACGTTGCCGTCGCCCATGTGGCCGTAGATCACCATGCGCGTGGCGGGTTCCAGCGCGAGCACGGCGGCCGAGGCGGCTTCGATAAATGGTGCCACGCGCGACAGCGGCACGGAGACATCGCACTTGATGCTGCCGCCGGTGCGGGTCTGGGCGTCCGAGATTTCCTCGCGGATGCGCCAGAACTGCTGCACATCGGCCAGGCTCGATGCCACGGCGGCGTCCACGACCAGTCCCTTTTCGAGTCCGGCTTCGAGGATTTCCATCAGCGTGCCGTTCAGGCTTTCCTCGTCGGTGCCCGAGGTCAGTTCGATCAGCACCATCCAGTCGTGGCGATTCTCCAGTGGCGAGGGGACATCACCGAGGTAGCCAAGCACGAGGTCTAGTGCCGGAGACGAGATCAGTTCGAAGGCGGTCACGGCCTGGCCGGACAGCGCGCGCGCTTCGCCCAGCAGTTTCACGGCGGCGTCCGGGCTTTGCACGGCGACGAATGCCACGGCGGTGGCGCGCGGTTGTGGCATCAGCTTCAGCACCGCACCCGTGATGATGCCGAGCGTGCCTTCGGCGCCGACGAACAGGTGCTTCAGGTCATAGCCGGTGTTGTCCTTGCGCAGCCCCTTGAGCGACGAGAAGATGCGGCCATCGGGCAGCACCACTTCGATGCCGAGTACCAGATCGCGCATATTGCCGTAGCGCAGCACGGCGGTGCCGCCGGCGTTGGTCGACAGGTTGCCGCCGATCTGGCACGACCCTTCTGAGCCGATACGCAGCGGGAACAGGCGGCGGCTGTCATCGGCGGCGGCGCGTGCGGCGGAGAGCGTGACGCCGGCTTCGAGCGTCATGGTGTCATTGACCGTGTCGATGGCCAGCACGCGGTTCATCTTCTTGAGGCTGATGACGATGGCCGTGCCGCTGTCATCGGGCACCGCGCCGCCCATCAGCGAGGTGTTGCCGCCCTGCGGCACCACGGGCACGTCGTGTGCATAGCACCACGCCATCACCTGGCTGACCTGTTCCGTGGTGGAAGGCAGCACGACGAGCGGTGACTTGCCGTGATAAATGCGGCGATAGTCGGTCACGAACGGTTGAGTGTCGGCCTCGGCGCTCAGGCAGCCGTTGGGGCCGACGATGGCCTGCATGGCTTGCAGCAGCACATCGGAGGAGGGCAGGGCGGTCATCTTCGGTATCGGTCAGTAGGCGGCGCCCGGAGCGGCGATCGCGTTGGCCCGGTCGGGCAGGAATTCGGCGGCGAGCTTGCGTGCGGCGTTAGCATAGACCAGCACATCCACGCCCGTGGCCACAAACGTGCAGCCCAGGTCCAGATAACGGCGTGCCAGCGTGTTGTCAGAAGTCAGCGTGCCGGCAGCCTTGCCGCTGGCAACGATGGCACGCATCGCCTGTTCGATCTGCGCCTGCACTTCGGGGTGGCCGGGCTTGCCGCGATGGCCCATCGACGCGGCCAGGTCGGCGGGGCCGATGAACACGCCATCGACGCCATCCACGGCGCAGATTGCTTCCAGGTTCTGCATGGCAGTAACGGTTTCAGCCTGCACCAGCAGGCAGACCTCGTCATCGGCCACGTCGAGATAGTCCTTGCGGGCACTCCATTGCGAAACACGCGCCACGGCGCTGCCCACGCCGCGCACGCCAAATGGCGGATAGCGCGTGGCGCGCACCAGCGCGGCGGCCTGCTCGGCGGTGTCGACCATCGGCACCAGCAGCGTGCGCGCGCCGATATCGAGCAACTGCTTGATCAGCGCGGTCTCGCCCGATACGGCACGCACCACCGCCTGCGAGCGGTACGGGGCCAGCACTTGCAGCGTGCGCAGGATCGAGCGCACATCGTTGGGCGCGTGCTCGCCATCGACGAGTAACCAGTCGAAGCCAGCCGTGGCGGTGATCTCGGCCATGTAGGGCTCGGCGCCGGACATCCAGAGGCCGATTTGCGGCTGGCGTGCGGCCAGTGCGGCCTTGAACGGGTTATGGGCGGGCATGGAAGGGGCGTCTCCTTGAAATGTCTGGGGCTGGCTGTCGAAGATCCTGCGGATCAGCTAAGCTGGCCCTGGCAGAGATACTTGGTATGCATGTAATCGTCAAGTCCATGGCGCGATCCTTCGCGGCCATAGCCGGATTCCTTCACGCCGCCGAACGGTGCGGCTTCCGAGGCGATGGCGCCTTCGTTGATGCCGACGATACCCGCTTCCAGCGCCTGCGCCACGCGCCAGATGCGCCGGACATCGTTGGAATAGAAGTACGCGGCCAGGCCGAAAGGCGTGTCGTTGGCGTCGCGCACCACCTCGTCCTCATGCGTGAAGCGGAACACGGGGGCCACCGGGCCGAAGGTTTCCTCGTGCGCCAGTGCCATATCGGGCGTGGCACCGACGAGCACCGTGGGCGCGTAGTAGTGAGGGCCGTCGCCGGTGCGAACGCGTTCACCGCCGACCACCACGCGCGCGCCGTGGCTCACGGCATCGCGCACATGGCGATCGATCTTCTCCACGGCGCGCGCATTGATCATCGGACCGATTTGCGAGGCGGGATCGGTGGCGGGGCCAACATGCAGGGCGCCGACGCGTGCGGCCAGCTTCTCCACGAAGGCATCGTGTCCGCCCGCCTGCACGTAGACGCGGTTCGGGCAGACACAGGTCTGGCCGCCGTTGCGGAACTTGGCGGCCATCAGGCCATCGACGGCGGCGTCGAGATCGGCATCGTCGAACACGATGAACGGTGCGTTGCCACCCAGTTCGAGCGACAGCTTCTTGAGCGTGCCCGCCGACTCGCGTGCGAGGTGCTTGCCGACCGGCGTGGAACCCGTGAACGTGATCTTGCGCACGCGGGGGTCTGCCAGCCAGGCATCGACGACGGCTGGCGTGTGTTCGCGCGAGGCGGTGACGATGTTGAGCACGCCGGCTGGTAATCCTGCCTGTTCTGCCAGGTGAACCAGTGCGAGCGCGGTGAGTGGCGTGTCTTCGGCGGGCTTGGCCACGACCGTGCATCCCGCAGCAAGTGCTGGCGCGATCTTTCGCGCGATCATCGCCAGCGGGAAGTTCCACGGTGTGATGGCGGCGACTACGCCGACCGGTTCTTTCAGTACGAGCATCTTGCGGCCCGGCACGGCTTCCGCGATGACGTCGCCGCAGATGCGCGTGGCTTCCTCGGCAAACCATTCCACGTACGAGGCGCCATAGCGTACCTCGCCCACGCTCTCATGCATCGGCTTGCCTTGTTCGGCGGAGATGATGCGTGCGAGGTCCTGCTCGTTGGCGAGGATCAGGGCATGCCAGCGCTTGATGATCTGCGCGCGCTCACGCGCCGTGCGGTGGCTCCAGGCAGGGAATGCTGCTGCGGCGGCGTCGGTGGCGCGTTTTGCGTCATCGGCATCGCTGTCGGGGACGCTGGCGATGATGTTGCCGGTGGCGGGGTCGGTGACGTCGAAGCGGGCGCGGCTGTCGCACCATTCGCCCGCGATGTGGTTTTGGGTGTGGAGGAGGGGGAGCATGCGCGAAGGTTGAAGCGTAGTCGGTGGTTGAAAGGCCGGCCCTCACCCCCGGCCCCTCTCCCGCTGAGCGGGAGAGGGGAGCAAACCGAGGGGAGAGCGGGGGTCGTTGGTTAGCTCACAATCCCCACATGCCAGGGCACGAACTCATGGTCACCCAGCCCCAGCAGTTCGCTCTTGGTCGGTTCCCCCGACGCGGCCCGCAGGATATGCGCGAAGATCCGTTCGCCCATCTGCGCCACGCTCAGTTCGCCGTCGAGCACGAGGCCGCAGTTGATGTCCATGTCGTCTTCCAGCCGGTGATACATCGGCGAGTTCGACGCGAGCTTGATGGTCGGTGCAGGCTTGGAGCCGAACATCGAACCACGGCCCGTGGTGAAGCAGATCAGGTTGGCGCCGCTGGCGATCTGGCCGGTGGCGGCAACGGGGTCATATCCCGGCGAGTCCATGAACACGAAGCCGGCCTTGTCGATGCGCTCGGCGTATTCGTACACGGCCTGTAATGGCGTGGTGCCGCCCTTCATCGCGGAACCAAGCGATTTCTCGAAGATGTTGGCGAGTCCGCCTTGCTGATTGCCGTGTCCCACCACGCCATTGAATTGCGCGTTATGCCCGGCGGTATAGCGTTCCCACCACGCCAGCCGATCCAGCAGCTTCTGACCCACCTCGGGTGTCACCGCGCGCCGCGTGAGCATGTATTCCACGCCATGAATCTCCGGTGTCTCGGAAAGTATCGCCGTGCCGCCATGCCGCACAAGAATATCCATCGCCGCACCGAGCGCCGGGTTGGCCGTGATGCCCGAGAAGCCATCGGAGCCTCCGCATTCGAGACCGATCTTGAGATGGCTCGCGCTGACCGGCTGACGCGTGAACGCGTTGGCGGCTGGCAGCATCGATTCCACCGCGCGGATACCTGCTTCAATCGTCGCGCGCGTACCGCCCGTGTCCTGCATGACAAGCGTGTGCAGGTTCTCGCCCGGCACCAGTCCCTGCGATTCCACGAGTGACGCCACCTGGTTGCGCTCGCAGCCCAGGCCGACGATCAGCACGCCAGCCAGGTTTGCATGTTGCGCATAGCCCGCCAGCGTGCGGCGCAGCAAATCGAAATGCTCGCTCGGCGATGACATGCCGCAGCCGCTGCTCTGCGCGAATGCCACCACGCCATCGACATTGGGAAACGCGGCAAGCCGTTCCTTGGTGAAATGCGCGGCAATGTGCTTGATCGCCGTGGCCGAGCAGTTCACCGACGACAGGATGCCGACGAAGTTGCGCGTGCCCACGCGGCCATCGGGGCGCACGAATCCCATGAACGTCGCACGCTCCGATTCGGGCACGTAGTCCACGGGACGCACATCGCGGCAGAACTCGGGATCGCGATAGAAATCCACGAGCCGCAGGTTGTGGCTGTGCACGTGATCGCCCGGTGCGATGTCACGGTCGGCCACGCCGATCACGGTGTCGTACTTGCGGATCTGTTCGCCCTTGGCGATGGCGCGTGCGGCGATCTTGTGGCCGGCGGGCACCTGGGCGCGCGCACGCATGCCCAGTTCTTCCAGATGCTGGCCCAGCGTCAGGTCGGTGCGGGCGATCAGCACATTGTCGTTGGCGTGCAGGCGAATGACGGGGTTTGGGGTCACAGTTGGCAAGGGATGCAGGTCAGCTCTGGGCGAGCATGTCCTTGAGTTTCAGGCGCTGGATCAACTGCGTTTCCTGCGTATACACCTCGGCCACGTACTTCTTGTAGTCGGGGCCATCGAGATACATGATCGGGGCGTCGAGCTTGGCAGCGACGGACTTGAACTCGGTGCTGGCCACGGCATCGCGGAAGGCATCGCGCAGTTTCTTCTCGATGTCGGCGGGCAGGCCCTTCGGCGCGCCGATGCCGTTGGGCGCTTCCACCACGAGGTTGTAGCCCAGCTCCTTGAGCGTGGGCGTGTCCTTGAAGCGCGGCGTGCGCTGCTCGCCCCACGTGCACAGCAGCCGCAGCTTGCCAGCTTCCACATGCGGCGCCCACGAACTGGAATCCGCGAGCAGGTCTACCTGATTCGCCAGCACGTCCTGCAGCGCCTGCGATCCACCCTTGTAGGCGATGGCGTTGAATTTCACGCCTGCGGCCAGCGCAAACTGCTCCATGCCCACATGCGTGGCGCCGCCGATACCGGCGTGGGCATACGTGATGCGGCCCGGATTGGCCTTGGCTTCGGCGATCACATCCGCCAGGGTCTTGAAGCGCGAGCCGGCCGGCACGGCAATGCCGAACGTCTGCCCCGAGGTGCGTGCGAGATACGTCAGTTCATTGCGCGGGTCGAGCTGGAGCATGCCGAGCTGCGAGAACCGCGTCACCGAAATCGGAATCTGGCCGATGGTGTACCCATCCGGGTTGGCGCGCGCCAGTGCCTTGGTGCCGATCATGCCGGACGCGCCCGCGCGGTTTTCCACGACGATGGATTGCTTGAGGATGCCCGACGCCACCTGGCACAGCGCGCGCATCGACTGGTCTGCCGTGCCACCAACGGGCCAAGGGCAGATGAACGTGATGGGGCGGTCAGGATACGTCGCGGCGTGCGCCACGCGCGGCATCAGCAGGCTGGTGGTACTGGTGGCAGCAGCAGCGGTGGCGGCGGCACTGCCTAGCAACAGGCGGCGGCGCATCGGGCTGGCGGGATGGCCAGGTTTCATGGGGGTTGTCTCCGGTCAGGATCGTTGTGTGTCGCAACGGGTCTTCGCCCATCGCCATGCCTGCATTGTGGACATGCTGGTCATAACCATCCAATCAAAAATTGGCATTGCTTCATAGGCTTTGGGTTATGTAGACTCCACGGCATGGCACATATCGACCGCGCCTTCCGCTCCAACATCAAGCTGCGTCACCTGCAATTGCTGGTGGCGTTGGACGAATTCCGGCATCTGGGCCGCACGGCAGAATTCCTGTCGGTCAGCCAGCCGGCGGTGTCGAAAGTGCTGGCCGAGGTGGAGAAGATGCTCGGCATGACGCTGTTCACGCGCTCCACGCGCGGCACCGAACCTACGGCAGCCGGCGAATCGCTGGTGCGCTTTGCGCGCTCGGTGCTCGCCCAATACGATGTGACGCGTGATGAGATCGAAGCGGTGGCCAGCGGCGCAGCAGGGCGCGTGCGCGTGGGATCGATGGGCGCGACCTTGCCGGTGCTGCTGGCGCAGGCCGTGGCGCGGCTCAAGGATCGCTCGCCGCGCGCGACTGTGCTGATCGAAGAAGGCGATCTCACGCACCTGCTGCCGCGCCTGCGATTGTCGGAACTCGACCTGATCGTCGGGCGGCTCGAACCGGCATACGCCGCGCCGGACCTTGTGACCGAGGCGTTGTACGAGGAGCCGATGGTTGCCATCGTCGCGCCTGCGCATCCGCTGGCCAGAAAGAAAAAGGTTGGCTGGGCCGACCTCGCTGCATATCCACTCGTGCTGCCGCCGCCGTGGGCATCGCTGCGCGTCAAGATCGAACAGGCATTTTTCCGGCACGGGCAGCAGCCGCCGGCCGATATCATGGAATCGTCTTCTTACCTCGCGGTGACCACCTTCGTGGCGCAGCGGCAGGCCGCCGGTTTTGTGGCGCGGTCGGTGGGCCGGCAGATGCATGCCGAGGGGCGTTTCCACGTATTGGCGATGGACGTGGAAGTGGAGTTGCCGCCCGTCGGACTCATTACGTTGCGCGAACGCCGCCTGCCGCCGAGCGTGACCGAACTTGCCGCATGCCTGCGCGAGACGGCGCAAGATATCGTGCAGAGCAGCGCGAAGAACGTTCCCACGCGTCGCCGCAAGACCTCAACATCCCGCAAGACCGCAGTCAGAACCTCATGACAGACGCTTCCAAACTTTCTCGTACGCGCCAGACCGATGTGATCGTGCTCGGTGCCGGCATCGTCGGCGTATCGACGGCACTCGCTTTGCAGCAACGCGGCCATGCCGTGTGTCTCGTGGATCGCAACGCCCCGGGACGCGAAACGTCCTATGGCAACGCCGGCATCATCCAGCGCGAAGCCGTGCAGCCTTACGCATTTCCGCGCGCATGGCAGGCGATCCTGCGCGTGGCGGCACGGCGCGGCAATGACGTTCACTATCACTTGCGTGCGCTGCCGTCGCTGGTGCCTGCACTTGCACGGTACTGGCATGCCTCGGCGCCGCAGCGCTATGGTCCGATCGTTACGGCCTATGCCGCGCTGATTCGCCATTGCATCGACGAACATGCACCGCTGATCGAGCGTTCCGGCGCGCAGGATCTGATTCGCAAGTCGGGATGGCTGGAGGCGTATCGCACGCCTGCCGCGTTCGAGATCGCCGCAAAGGAAGCGAAGGAAGTGGCGACCACGCACGAACTTCGCCATGCGGTATTGGATAGCGCGGCATTGGCTGCGCAGGAGCCGGCATTGCGGCGGCCACTTGCGGGCGCGGTGCATTGGCAGGACCCGTGGACGGTCAGCGATCCCGGCGAACTGGTGGCGCGCTATGCCGCGTTGTTCGAGCGGGAGGGTGGCGTGTTCGTGCGCGGCGATGCGGAAACACTGCGGCAGCAGGGCAGTGGGTGGACGGTGCGCACGGCCGATGGCGACGTACATGCAGAGCACGCAGTGATCGCACTAGGACCGTGGGCGGCCGAACTCACGCGAACGCTTGGCTATCGGCTGCCGCTGTTCGTGAAGCGCGGCTATCACCGGCACTATGAGGTGGCTGCCATGCCGGAGCGTCCTTTGCTCGATACCGAAAACGGCATCCTGCTGGCGCCGATGCGCCAGGGGCTGCGACTCACGACGGGCGCGGAGTTTGCGCATCATCACGCTGCGCCCACGCCTGTGCAGTCCGAGCGCGCAGAGATGCTGGCGGCCGATCTGGTCTCGCTGGGCAAGCCCGTCGAAGCCAAACCGTGGATGGGCGCACGGCCCTGCATCGCGGACATGCGCCCTGTGGTGGGCCGCGCGCCACGTCATGCCGGGCTTTGGTTCCACTTCGGACATGGGCATCAAGGCTTGACGCTGGGGCCGGCCACTGCGCGGCTGCTGGCCGAACTGTTCGATCGCGAGCCGACTTACGTCGATCCCACGCCTTACGATCCGCGACGATTCGGTAACTGACCACGCCGTGTTTCCGCAATTGACGCCGGATTTCCGTCGATCCGCGCCAACCCGGATGTTGGCGCACGCGGCGCGGTGGTAATCTCGCGCCATTCCCTGCCACCCGGACTGCCGTGCGTCACGTCGATCCCGATCTCTGGCGGACACCCGCCGACCAGCAAGCCTATGAGGAAGCACGGCGACGCGTGCGCGGCCTGCGCTTCTTCTATCTCCACCTGGTGATGTATATCAGCGTCAATGCGGCGCTGATCATCGCGGGGCTGCTGTCATCGACGCATCGTCCATGGGGCGGTGCGCCGCTGATGGGCTGGGGCATTGGGCTGGCTGCACACGGCATCGTGACGTGGAGCCGTGTAGGCATGCTGGGACGAAGCTGGGAAGATCGCAAGATTGCCGAGTACATGGCGCGCGATCAGGTGCGCACGCTGTCCACGGAAAAGCAGCTTGTGGAAGCACAGATGCGGCTGCTGCAAGCGCAAATCGAACCGCATTTCCTGTTCAACACGCTGGCCAACGTGGTCAGTCTGATCGAGCCGGCGCCGCAGAAAGCCACGCTGATGCTCGAACACTTCATCGCCTATCTGCGCGCGTCGCTGGCGGCGAGCCGCGCCACGCAGGGCACCGTCGCGCAGGAAGCACGGCTGCTGCGCGACTATCTCGCGCTGATCAAGATCCGCATGGGCGACCGGTTGCAATACACGGTCGATATGGATGCCTCGCTCGATGGTGCGCCGCTGGCGCCGATGCTGTTGCAGCCCGTGGTGGAGAACGCGATCAAGCATGGGCTGGAGCCGAAGATCGAAGGCGGCCATCTGCTGGTGAAGCTGGAGCGGCGCGGCCCGCGCATGCTGGCGACCATCGAGGACGATGGCATGGGCTTCAAGCCCTCTGGCGGTTCCGGTGTGGGTCTCGCCAACCTGCGCGAGCGGCTGGCCGTGCTCTATGACGGCGACGCCCATGTCCGTATCGAAGACCGCGCGCCAGGCACTGCCGTGCTGATCGAGATTCCCTTGCCCCGTACATTCCGAACCGGAGACGCTGCATGAACCCCACCGTGCCCACAGCGTTGATTGCCGATGACGAGGAACATCTGCGCGCGCATCTGCGTGGCAAGCTCGCGCGGCTGTGGCCCGAACTCGATATCGTTGCCGAAGCGGCCAACGGCATCGAGGCCGCTGAAGCCATCGCCCGGCATGCACCCGCCGTGGCCTTCCTCGATATCAAGATGCCGGGGCTGTCCGGGTTGGAAGTGGCGCAAGGCATCGAGACCGATACGCGTCTCGTGTTCGTCACGGCGTACGATGAATTCGCGCTCGATGCGTTCGATCGCGCGGCTGTGGATTATCTCGTCAAGCCAGTCACCGACGAACGACTCGGCCGCACCATCGAACGACTGCGCAAGGCACTACAGGACGCTGCGCCGCTGCCGGAACTCGCGCAACTGCTGGGGCAACTCACGCGCGGACAGGCCCGCAACGAGAGTGGCGCGGGTCCGCTGCGGTGGGTGAGAGTGAGCCGTGGCAATGTGACCAGCCATGTGCCGATCCAGGAGGTGCTGTATTTCCAGAGCGACGACAAATACGTGGTGGTGCATACGCGCGAGGGCGAGCACCTGATCCGTACGCCGCTGCAGGAACTGATCGACGGACTCGATCCCGAGGTCTTCTGGCAGGTGCATCGCTCGACCATCGTCAACATGGAACACGTGGCGGGCACGCGTCGCGACGATTCGGGAAGACTGTTCGTGCGGATGCGCGAGGGCGACACCGAACTCGCGGTGTCGCGCGCCTACGTGCATCGTTTCAGGCAGATGTAGCCACCGCACTACTGGCGATCCATGAACTCCTGGATCTTGCGGCTTTCCCAGTCGCGCCCTCGGCGCGAGAGTCGGGTATAGACCAGTACCCCGTGTATCGCAAGGCCAAGCCCCCACGCCAGCGTGGTGGTGAGCGGCCAGGGCCAGCCGTGCTCCGCATGGTGTGACCACGACGGGCTGGGGAAATAGAAGAAGCGCAACCACAGCCAACTGTTGACCACCACGTAGACCATCAGGTGGATATACCAGCCACGCAGCGCCCGCACCATGCGGCGCGCGCGCCAGTAGGCCCACGCTTCATCGCCAGCGTCGCGGGAGGGGGGAAACCTGGATTCGTGTCGCATCGGAAAACCTCGTCATCAATCGGTTGGGATGTGACAGGTATATGCCACGCCGCGCGCACATGCCAGAGGCGTGGGCCGAATCGACAGGAACACGACGCGACTGACAGGAAAGTGGTGTGAATGACTTGTCTGTTTTCGCGCCGGGCACAACAAATGGCGCGTAGACCCGCCGCAAACGGAGGGAGATTGCGGCGATGGCCGATGTGGCTTGATGGCTGTCAAGGCTGTCAATGCGGTGTGGGCGCTTAATCGATTGCGCTGCTCCGGCATGTGGTGGGGCAGGCAAACGGACTGCTCCCATGACCCTCCATACAACTCTCCCCCTCATCTCCCTGCTGGCTGCGTTCGCACTGACTGCCGGCGCTGGCGCGGCTGCCGCGCAGGAGCCGATCCAGCCCATCGTGGCGCACAAGGTGATCGATCCCGCGCGCGTCGAACTCGGCAAGAAGCTCTGGTTCGAGCCGCGGCTGTCGCGCTCGGGATTTATTTCGTGCAACTCGTGCCACAACCTCAGCATGGGGGGCTCGGACAACCTCAAGGTGTCGATTGGCGACAAGTGGCAGCAAGGTTCGATCAACTCGCCCACGGTGCTGAATTCGAGCCTGAACTTCGTGCAGTTCTGGGATGGCCGCGCAAAGGATCTCAGGCAACAGGCGGAGGGGCCGATTGCGAATCCGGTGGAAATGGCCTTCACGCACGCACTGGCCGTGGATACGCTGAAATCGATTCCCGAATACGTGAGCGAGTTCAAGAAGGTGTTCAAGACGGATCGCCTGACCATCGACGAAATCACGCGGGCCGTGGCCGCGTTCGAGGAAACATTGGTCACACCCAATGCGCGCTTCGACAAATGGCTCAAGGGCAATCGCGCGGCAATCGATGCGCAGGAACTGCGCGGTTATCAACTGTTCAAGTCCGCAGGTTGCGTGGCGTGCCACAGCGGCACCAACCTGGGCGGCTCGTCGTTCCAGAAGATGGGCCTGGTGGCGCCGTACAAGACAGGCAACCCATCGGAAGGACGCGCGGCCGTGACCGGCAAGGATGCCGATCGATTCAGCTTCAAGGTGCCTACGCTGCGCAACGTGGCGCTGACCTATCCGTACTTCCACGATGGCGAGGCGGCCACACTGACCGAGGCGGTGGATGTGATGGGTCGCCTGCAACTGGGCCGCACGTTCACGCCGCAGGAGAACGCGGACATCGTGGCGTTCCTGCATACGCTGACTGGCGATCAGCCTCGTCTCACGATGCCGATCCTGCCGCCGTCGCGGGACAACACGCCCAAGCCCAAGCCGTTCGAATGACTGCGCCGATGTGCCGCAACCTCCGGCACGTTACGTAACACGTAACGGCGCCAACACGATGGGCCGCCCGTATCAAACGCGCGGCCCGTTTGTATTCCGAGGTGCGAAACGCATGGCGGGCGCGGGTTTGCGGGCCATGCGGTGCGAGCCTGGCCCGTGTGTTTGCAGCGCACGCTTCAATGGCACGGCGGTTGCCTTCTCGGTGTCCATCCCAACACAGAACGAGAGAGGCGCATCGTGCAGAAGGAACAATACTGGATTGGCGTGGTGGTCAGCGTGGCGGCGTTGCTGGGTGGATGTGCCAACGGGCATGATGGCAAGCCCGGTGCGACCGGATCGGCTGGCGTGCAGGGCGTACCGGGAGATGCCGGGGCCGCTGGTGCGACGGGTGCAACGGGTTCCACGGGGGCAACGGGTGCAACGGGTGCAACGGGTGCAACGGGTGCGCAAGGATCGCAGGGTGCGGCGGGTACTGCCGGTGCTACGGGTGCCACGGGTGCGACCGGCGCCGCAGGCGCTACAGGCGCTACGGGTGCTACTGGAGCGACTGGCTCTACAGGAGCGACGGGTCCTACCGGAGCCACTGGCCCGACAGGACCTACCGGCGCGACAGGGCCAACCGGTCCGACACCGCTGGCCGAAGTCGGTGCGGTGGTCAGCAGTGTTGGCGATACCGTCGGCACGCTCGGCACGGGTCCGCTGGCGGCAGTGACGGCGCCAGTCGGATCGGCCGTCAAGCAGACCGGCAGCCTGGTGGGTGGCCTCTCGCCAACGGTGCTGGCCGATCCGGTCAATCAACTGCTGACTACCACCAACACGGCTATCGTGCCGTTGACCTCGGTCCTGGGCAACGCCACGCAGACCATCGGCGCCACGACCGGCCTTGGCGGCTCGCTCGATAATTTGCTGACGGCTGTAGGGGGCGTCGTGAATCAGACCGGTACGACGATTGCCCAGACCCACGTGCCGGTTGTGGGTGAGGTCGGCGGCATCGTGGCAACCGTGGGCACGGCGGTGTCGGCACTGGGCGGAGCGGTCGTGACGCCGGGCGGCACCTCGCCCGCGAATCCGCTGGCACCCGTCACCAGCCTGCTGGGCAGCCTCGGCGGCACAACGTCGCCGGGCGGGACCCTGCCAGGTGCGCCCGCCGTGCTGGCGCCGGTGAGCCATCTGGTGACATCGACCGTGGGCGCCGTCACGAACGCGACGGGCGGCGGCCCGCTTGCGCCGGTCCTGAAGCCGGTCACCGATGCACTGAAGGGTGCAACCGGCGGTGGCGGTACGACCAGCCCGGTCAGTCCGGTTGGCAACCTGCCGATCGTCGGCGGCCTGCTCGGTACGCTCGCACCGCAGCGGTAGCGGTTGGTGCGATGGCTGGGTGCCCGGGTATGTCTCGGACAGCCGCCATCCGATTCCCGCTACGACCGCACGCCGAACAATCCACGCCAGAACGAATCGAAGGTGCCGGTGTCCTGTCGTGGGTGTCGCTCTTCCTCGCTGGCGGATGCTGCCGCCTGTGGCGGTGCGTTGCGCGATTGCTGGAGCGCCCAGACGCTGTCCGCGACGCGCGCCGCCAGGCCGGCTTCGCAATCGCGACCGAGCAGGGCGCCAAAGATGACGTCGCGATTGTGTCCGAGGTCGGCAAAGCGCATGGCGATAGTCACCATGCGCTCGTAGTGTTCCTGCGCGATGCGCTGGGCTTCACGCTGGGCCGCGCGTTCCTGTTCTTCCTCGGCAGCGTGCTCGGCCTGCCAGCGCTGCATCTCGCGTTCGAAGACCTCGTCGTAGACCTGGCGCTGCACGGCATCGGAGAGGATGGCGTAAGCGTTGCGTACTTCCTGGAAGGCGTCGTGGGCCTCGGCTTCGCGGCCGAGGTTCCGGTCGGGATGCCATTTCATCGCGGCACGACGGTATGCGCGTCGGATCTCGTCCTGTGTGGCGTCGGATTGGACGCCGAGCGTGGCGTAGAGGGTGGTCATGGGCCGGAGGCTGCTGCGAGGGGACGGCGGGTGGGCGTTCATCCTAGCATGGGGTCGGACGCGTGGAATGACGCTGGCGTTTCATGGGCAGATCTGCCAACATTGCGCCCCCTTACAGACCCGGCAAATCACCGCAGTTGCATCATGGCCTCACGAAAAGCACATCACGCCACAGGCTGGGCGGCGGCCGTCATCGCCGTCGCCGTGGCCTGCAAGCACGGTATCGGCGGGTGGCACTGGATGAGCGCGGCGGTGTTCGTGGCAGCGGTGCTGGGCAGCACGGCGCCCGACTGGATGGAAGTGGCGTGGTGGTCGAAGTCGCGCCGCCTGTGGATCACGCATCGGACCTGGACGCATTGGGGCGTGGCGTGGCTCGGTCTGCTGGCGTGGTCATACACGGCGTTGGGCACGCATGCCATTGCGGCGCCCGCATTCGGCTTTGCCTGCGGGGGCGTCATGCACCTGCTGGCGGACTGGCCCAACCCGCTTGGTGTGCCCTGGATCGCGGGGCGTCACTCGTTGAAGTTGTGGAATAGCGGACGCTGCGACCTGATCGTCGTTGCCGCCTCATGGATGATCGCGCTGGTGGTGTCCGATGACCTCTGGTTTCAGGGGCGCCACAGTCTCGCGCTGCTCCATCATCTCGGCTTGGGATCGATTTCTTTCTAAAGCCTTTCATCGAATGGCTTTCAGACAGCGGCGCGAACAATATGTTCATCGGCAAGGATGAAACGCATTGTTGTTGCAAATGCATATTGCGCCGCCGCAAAGCTGCCTTATTCTTTCCTCCACAGTTGCTCAGATTTGTTTGGAGGTAAAGCCATGAACCACACCGTGTTTGCCCAACAACCGCCCGTTCGTACCCAGGCCGATGAGCCGGTCACCGCGCTCCAGCACCAGGACATCGTGGCCGCTTTCACGGCGCAGCCCGGCGGCCCGGTGGCATTGCTCCACATGCTTTACCCGCGCACCGATGCGCGCACGCATCGCAGCCTCGACATGCTTGTCAGCGCGTTGCAGAACCACGGCCTGCACGATGTGGCCGCGCTGGTGGCGTCCGAAGCGCATTACCTCGCATTCCGCAACGCGCCGCAGGCATGGCGCGCACTCAATGAAATCCGCCATGACTCGCTAGCCATCGGCGTGCATGTCTACTACCGTGGCCTGCGCGGTGACGCTGCGGAGAAACTGCTCGATGCCGATGCGCATCGGTTGCATCACTAAGTCCGGATCAGCAACGCGACTGGCAGCATCGCGAACACATCGCGAGCGCGCAGCCATCCCGCTTGTGCGCTGACGGCATTGCCGGTCAGCGCATCCAGCCATTGCACGTCGCCATCCCCATCGCCGATGTGAATGCCCGTATCGCGCCAGCAGTGCGGCGGGATACGGGGCAGCGACGGGTCTACATGGTGAGCGGCCAGTCGTGTGACCGCAACCACGGCCTGCGCGTTGCCCTGACGGCGCCGGAAGGCCAGCACGCTTTGCGCCAGTTCGCCGCTGGCCTGCAGGGGTTCGTAGCTGCCTTGGGCGAACAGGGATGGATGTTCGCGCCGGACGGATAACGCCGAGCGGATCAATTGCTGCTTGATGCGGCCGTCGCGCCAGCGCGTAAGCCATTGCGCCCAGCCGGCGCGGCATTCGAGTTGGTTGCGAAGCCTTGCATAGTCGGGGGCGCGCCGATTGTCGGGATCGACCAGGCTGAAATCCCAGCCTTCGTTGCCCTGGTAGCGATCCGGCACGCCAGGCGCGGTCAATTGCAACAGCGACTGTGCGAGGCCATTGAGTGCGGCACAGGGGCCGATGCGTTCGGCAAAGCGGCCGATGTCTTCCAGCACGCTTTGCGCGTCGCCCATCGCCAGCGCAGGCAGGAATGCCTCGCACGCCAACTCGTAGGCCAGGTCGGGATGCGTCCAGCTGCCATGCCGCTTGGCCTCGCGAATGGATTTCTGCTGCCACGCCAGGATGCGGTCGATGAAATCCTTTTGCGCGTTTTCCGTCGAGAGCGATTGAGAATCGGCGGGCCACGCGCCGATCAGCGTTTGATAGAGCATCAGTCGGTCCACGCCATCGGGGCCGTGTGGCGACGCCAGCAGCAGCGGGGCGAGTCGCGCTTCCCAGCCGGCCACGGCTTCGGCCCATTCCTCCGCGAGTTCGCTCAATACCGCCAGCCGCATGCGGGCATCCTCGCCACGCTTGTGATCGTGCGTGGCCACGGCCAGCATGCCGTGCGGCCAGTGTTCGCGTCGTGTCTGCATGCGAGCGTGAAATCGCTCGGGCGCCATGGCGATCGTGCCCGGATCACTGCCTACCTCATTGCGCGACAGCAGCCGGCCATAGCGATAGAACGCGGTGTCCTCGGTGGATTTCGCGGCCAACGCGGGCATGAGTTGCTGCAGCTTCGTGCGGATGGCGATGGCGGGTTCGTCATCTCCCTCGTCGCGCAGAAAGCCGAGAATGAAATCGAGTGCGGCCGTTTCATCGGGTGCCAGATGCAGACGGGCATGGTTGGCCGCGGTGCCGATCATCTCGGCGTCGAACGTGGTATCGCGAGGATGATCGGCCGGTGTCGATGCGTAGTAGCTGCGATACACCGGGATCTCGCAGAGGAACGCGGTCAATGCATGGCGCAGTGCATGCAGTGTGAGATCGCGCGTGCCGGGATTGGCGCGCGCCGCGGTGTGCAGCCGGTGGCAGACGCCATCGAATTCTGCCACGAGATGTCGCGCCAGCACCCGGTGTCGTCCTGCATGCACATAGGCCGAGAACGGACGCGCATCGCCGCTAATCTGCATCCACAGCATGTTCAGCGGCGCTTCGCCATGGGTGTCGTGCAGCACGGCGCTCACCTCGTCCATGAAGTCATAACCCGTGGTGCCATCCACCTGCCAGTTGGGCGGCAGTGGCTCGTGCTCGCCGAGGATTTTTTCGATTACGAGCCATGGATGCATGCGCGCGAGGTCGCCGGGCCGGCCCGGGCGCAGGGTATCGAGCCGCTCGCGCACGCGCTGGCAATAGCGGGCCGGGTCGGCCAGACCGTCTACGTGGTCGATGCGCAGTCCGTCGATCCAGCCTTCGCGATACAGGCGGAAGACCAGTGCGTGGACGGCCTCGAACACATCGTCGGCTTCTTCGCGCACGCCAGCCAGTTCGGTGATTTCAAAGAACCGTCGCCGGTTCAGCGTGGCCGCGCCCGTGCGCCACCACGCGAGCCGGTAGTGCTGGCGCTCCAGCAGACGATGCAGCGCGGCAGTGTCTTCGGGAAGCGTATCCACACCGGGTGGCAAGGTCAGCGGCAATACGAGATCACCGTATTGCAGCATCGATTCGCCAGCATCGTTCCAGCGCGTGGTGAAACGGCCCGCGTTCAGCGCGTCCCAGTACGGATCGCCAAGGATCGGCAGCAGCACCTTGCCGCGCAAATCGGGGTCGGGTGATTGCCAGTCGATGTCGAAATAGTGCGCGTACTCGCTTTGCGTGCCATGGGCGAGGACATCGCGCCACCACGCGTTGTGCGTGGCATCGGCTGCCATGTGGTTCGGCACGATGTCGATCACGATGCCCAGTCCCGCGTCACGGGCGCGCCGGGCCAGCGAAAGAAAACCTTCTTCGCCGCCGAGCTCCGGATTGATGCGAGTGAAGTCGATCACGTCGTACCCGTGCGTGGAACCGGGCCGCGCCGCAGTGATCGGGGAGAGATAGAGGTGGCTGATTCCCAGCCCCGCGTAGTAAGGCACCAGCGACTCGGCATCGGCAAACGTGAACGCGGCGTGCAACTGGAGCCGCGCCGTGGCGCGGGGCACCCCGGCGTGAGTCAGATCGGCAGCTTCGTTCATGGCACCATCAGGCGGGATGCAGACAGGTAATGCAGCAGTGTTCGGGCAAGGTGCCAGCGCTGAGTTGGGCAACGGCGCCGGACTGGCTCGCATGCAGCATGCGACCTCCATCGCAATTGACGACCACAGGTTCCTCGCCAAGGTTAAGCCAGATCGACAAGCGGCTACCGTCGCCCAGTTGCCAGCGTGCCACCAGTGCCTTGTCCGCGAGCAGCGTCACGCCGAGCGAACGGCTGCCTTGCAGGCGCGGCATGATCTCGTTTCGACGGATCGACAGCAACTCGCCGTAGTAGTGATTCCACGCGCGGCAATAGCCGTCGGTGTCATCGCAAACCGGCCGCGACTGCTCGAAGGTTTCCGCGGCATTGGGATCGGGAATGCGCGCGGCGTCGGCCTCATTGCGGAACGCAGCGGATGCACCAAATTCACGCCGCCGTCCGTCGCGTACGGCCTGCGCCAGCTCGGGAGGATGGTCGGTGAAGTACAGGAACGGCGTGCGCGCGCCGTGTTCCTCGCCCATGAAGACGAGCGGAATCTGCGGGCACAGCAATTGAAGCGCCACCGCCGCGCGCAGTGCCTCGGCTTCGGCCAGTGCCGCGAGCCGTTCGCCAAAGGCGCGGTTGCCAGTCTGGTCGTGGTTCTGCAGGAACATCACGAACGATGTGGGAGAGAGCGATGCGCTGGGCTGGCCACGCCGGACTTCGCGGCCTTGCAGGGGACCATCGCCGTCGTCGCCACCCATGCCGCTGCGATGCGGCGATACCTCGCCTTGCCATGCAAAACCCTCGGCAAGAATGCGTGCGAGGTGATGCAGGGCGGGCGTGCCGAGAGAAGCGGGCGGCGTGGCGCCGGGCAGGGCCTGCTGATACTCGCGGTAGTAGCCGTCGTGCTCGCCGGTCAGCAGCACGTGCAGCGCATGGTGGGCATCGTCGTTCCACTGCGCGTCATAGCCGGCATTGAGCAGCGCGGCGTCGTTGTGGTCGTTCTCCAGAACCAAATGCAGATATCGGCCCGGCAGGCATGCGCGCAGTTGCCTGGCGAGTTGCGGCAGCCATCCTTCGTCTTCGATAGCATGTACGGCATCGAGCCGCAGTCCGTCGAAGCGGAATGATTCCAGCCAGTAGCGCGCGTTCTCGCCAAAGAAGCGGCGCACCTCGGCGCGGCGGAAGTCGATGGCCGGGCCCCATGGTGTCTGGCGATCCTCGCGGAAGAACGCGCTCGCGTAGCGATGCAGGTAGTTGCCTTCCGGTCCGAAGTGGTTGTAGACCACATCGAGCAAGACCATCATCCCCAGTCCATGCGCGGTATCCACCAGCGTGCGCAGTTCGTCAGGCGTGCCATAGCTGTGCTCGGGTGCGAACGGCAGTACGCCGTCGTACCCCCAGTTGCGCGCGCCCGGAAATTCCGCGAGCGGCATCAGTTCGATGGCGGTGAAGCCGAGCGAAGCCAGCCGGTGCAGTTGCGCAGTGGCGCCGGCGTAACCACCGCTCAATCCCACGTGCATTTCGTAGACGACGGCTTCGTGCCATGGGCGTCCGCGCCATTCTGTGTGACGCCACGCGAACGAATCCGTCTCGGTGGCCGGCAGGCACACGACACTGGCGCCATGGACATCTTCGGCTTGCATGCGCGAAGCGGGATCGGGGACGATGGTGCCGTCGTCGAGCCGGAACCAGTAGCGCGCGCCGTGGCAGCACGGGGCGGCACCCTCGTACCAGCCATCGTCGCGTGCCACCATGGGCGTGGGCGGCAGTCCGGCCACTTCAACGCGCAGCGCCTGGCCCTGTGCCGCGGCATCCGGTGCCCAGAGCCGGAACAGGACCCGGCCATCGGCCAGCCTGACGGGACCGAAGCGATAGGCTTCCTCGCCGTCTTCGCCGCAAGGAATCAGGCGCGCATCGGCGCCCAGGGTTTGCCAGTTGGGTCCGGGCGGCGTGCCCGGACGCGTAGCCATCGGTGCAGCGGTCATCATGATGCGCTACCTCAAAGCAAGAGTCAGGGCGACCCGGTCAGGCCGGCGAGGGCGCCGTACCGGACTGGGCGGGAGACAGCACGGGCGCCTCGGGCATCGCCACGGGACGGCCCTTGCGCACGGTGTCCACCACCGGTGCGACGGGTTCCGACACAGGGTCCACCACAGGCAGCGTGGCGAGTGCGGGATTGAGCGCGCCATACATTGCCAGATACTGGCGCGCGGGATTCTCCCAGCCGAAATCGGTTTGCATGCCGGTGCGCTGCAGGCTGCGCCAGTGCCGCGTGCGGCCATACCATCCTAGTGCACGCGCGATGGCCGAGCGCATGGCTTCGACACTTTCGCCATCGAAGACGATGCCATTGGCGCGAGCGGCGGGCGCGGCTTCGTCGCCCACGTCGCGCACGGTGTCGGCCAGGCCACCCACGCGCGAGACGATGGGCACGGTGCCATAGCGCATCGCGTAGACCGGTGTGAGCCCGAACGGCTCGAAGCGGCTGCCATGCAGCAGCATATCGGCCCCCGCGTGCAACAGGTGCGCATCTTCCTCGCGATAACCAATGGAGACGCCCACGCGTTGCGGATACTTCTGTGCAAGCGCGACGAATGCGGCTTCCAGCCTGGGGTCTCCGCAGCCGAGTACCGCGAATTGCACGTCTGCGTGCGTATGCAGCGCGGCCTCGATGGCATGAAGCGCCACATCGGCCATCTTCTGATGCGTCAGCCGGCTACCCATCGCGACGATGGGGCGGTCTGGGTCTTGCGACAAACCATGACGGGCCTGCAGTGCAGCCTTGCATGCGCGCTTGCCGGCGAGCGAACGTGAATCGTAGCGCTGTGGCAGCAAGCGATCTGTCCTGGGCGACCATGCGGAGGTATCCACACCATTCGGGATCGCGCCCAGGACATCGGCGCGGTGATTGAGCAAACCATCGAGGCCGTGTCCAAAGTGCGGCGTGAGCACCTCGCGTGCATAGGTGTGGCTCACGGTGGTCACGCGGTTGGCGTAGCGGATGCCGGCCTTCAGAAAATTGAGCTTGCCCCAGAACTCGATGCCGTCCGGCGTGAGGTAGCTGGCAGGAATGCCCAGCGTGGGGGCCATCTCCATCGGAAACACGCCCTGAAAGGCCAGGTTATGGATCGTGCAGGCCGAGGGGATGTCGATGCCGCGCGCGTGCATCAGCAGTGGTGTCAGCCCCGCATGCCAGTCGTGTGCGTGGACGAGTGCCGGTACGGGCAAGGGTGTCTCGCCAGCGGCGATGGCCGTGGCGGCGTGGGCCAGTGCCGCAAAGCGCTGGGCGTTGTCGCAGAAATCGCGGCCGGTGGCGTCAACATAGAGCGACCCGGGCCGGTCGTAAAGCGACGGGCAATCGAGGAAGACCACGTGCACGCCCGAATCGGGCAGCAGGCCATGCATGAGCCGTGCGGGACTATGGCCCGGCGGCAGTGCCATCGGCAATCGGATCGCGCCGAGACTGCGAAGATCGCGCGCCTCGGCCATTGCGCGCGGATAACCAGGCATCAGGATGGTGACGCTGGCGCCACGCTGCTGTAGCGCGATCGCCAATCCACCTACTACATCCGCCAGCCCGCCGGTCTTGGCCAGGGGATGGGCTTCCGCCGCCACAAACAAGATGTTCGCGTTCAAGGTGAGACTCCGCTCGATTGTTGTTATGCCTGGCCACTGCTTCGGCTTGATGCCCGGCCGTCCGGAGACGACGCGAGCGAACAACAATGCGAACTTTGTGCCAGCTTGCTGCACTGCGCGATGGCCGCTTCAGATCGGGCGGCGGCGGGTGGCGTGGCCCGCCGCGCCGCAACATCCGTGCAACCTCGATGTATAAGCTGCCCGCGCGGTTGTAGAAAGTGCCGCAGCGGGCAGCGCCTGCCGGCGCGGGCTTTCCTATTTGCAGCGCTCGCTAAAGCTATCGACGCCTTCCATGCTGTCCGCGATTCGGCGCGGCCCCTGGACATGGCCGCTGGACCGCCGCAGCAGGCAGACCGGTACTGGATCCACGTGCCAGACGCGCTCGCAATATTCGCGAATGGCGCGATCCGAGGAAAAGCGGCCCGAGCGTGCAGACGACAGCACGGACATGCGCTGCCAGCGCTCGGTGTCGAGATAGGCCGTGGAGACCTCGCGCTGGCATTGCAGGTACGACGCGAAGTCCGCCATCAGCATGTAGGGGTCATGCTGCAGCAGGCCGTCGAACAGGGGACGGAACACGGCTGCGTCGCCCTTCGAGAAGAAGCCGTGCTGCACGAGGTCTACCACCGCGCGCAGTTCCGGGCTGCTTTCATAGTAGCTGGAAGGGTGGTAGCCGGCTGCGCGCAGCGCATAGACCTCGGTAGCGTTGAGTCCGAAGGGGAAGAAGTTGTCGGCGCCGATGGCATCGCGCAATTCGATGTTGGCGCCGTCCATCGTGCCGATGGTGATGGCGCCATTCATGGCGAACTTCATGTTGCCGGTACCCGACGCTTCCTTGCCTGCCAGCGAAATCTGCTCGGAGACATCGGCGGCGGGGTAGATCTTCTGCCCGTACGTGACGTTGAAATTGGGCAGGAACACTACCTTGAGCCGGTCGCGTACCTGCGGGTCGCGATTGACCACCTCGGCCACCGACGTCACAAAGCGGATCATCAGCTTGGCGTAGTGGTAGCCCGGCGCGGCCTTGCCGGCGAACAGGAACGTGCGCGGCACCACCTCGGCGTGCGGGTCTGACTTGATCTGGTGATAGAGCGCGATGATGTGCAGCACGGCCAGATGCTGGCGCTTGTACTCATGAATGCGCTTGACCATCACGTCGAACATCGACGAAGGATCGACGATCACGCCCGTGGTTTCGCGGATGACGTGCGCCAGGTCCTGCTTGTTGGCGTGGCGCACGGCCTGCCACTGCTCGCGGAAGCTGGCGTCGTCGGCAAACGGCTCAAGGGCCTGCAAGCGGTCGAGGTCCTTGATCCAGCCGTCACCGATGGCTTCGTTGATCAGGCGCGTCAGTCGTGGATTCGAGAGTGCGAGCCAGCGGCGGGGCGTGACGCCATTGGTGATGCTGGTGAACTTGTCGGGCCACATCGCGTGGAAATCCTGCAGCACGTCCTCGCGCATGAGCCGCGAATGCAGTTCGGCCACGCCGTTGACCGCGTGGCTGCCCACGCAGGCGAGGCCCGCCATGCGCACGTAGCGCCCGCCCTGCTCGTTGATCAGGGAAAGCCGTGCCAGCCGCGTCTCGTCGCCATAGAAGCGGATGCGCACCTCGTCGAGGAATCGCGCGTTGATCTCGTAGATGATTTCGAGATGGCGCGGCAGGATGCGCTGGAACAGGTCGAGCGGCCATTGCTCCAGCGCCTCGGGCAGCAGCGTGTGATTGGTATAGGCAAACGCGTGCCGCGTGATGTGCCAGGCATCGTCCCAGGCCAGGTCGTGGTCATCCACCAGCAGGCGCATCAGTTCCGCGATACCCACGGCGGGGTGGGTATCGTTCAACTGCACGGCGAACTTCTCGTGAAAGCGCGTGACCGGAATGCCGTGCGTGGCCAGCAGCCGCAGCATGTCCTGCAGCGAGCACGCCACGAAGAAGTATTGCTGCTCCAGCCGCAGTTCCTTGCCCTGCACCGTTTCGTCGTTGGGGTACAGCACCTTGGTAAGGTTCTCGGACGTGACTTTCTTGTTCACCGCGCCAAGGTAATCGCCCCGGTTGAAGGTGTGGAAGTCGAACGCCTCGGTGGCTTCCGCACGCCAGAGCCGCAGCGTGTTGACCGTATTGACGCGGTAGCCGAGGATCGGGGAATCGAACGGCACGCCCACCACGGTCTTCTCCGGCACCCAGCGCACGCGGTAGCGGCCCCGGTCATCGGTGTACCGCTCGGTATGCCCGCCCAGCCGCACCTGCACAGCCCATTCGGACCGCTGGATTTCCCACGGATTGCCATGGCGCAGCCACGTGTCGGTGGTTTCCACCTGTTGGCCGTCGATCAGGCTCTGGTGGAAGATGCCATATTCGTAACGGATGCCGTAGCCGAGCGCGGGAATTTCCAGCGTGGCCAGGGAGTCCATGAAACAGGCAGCCAGACGGCCCAGGCCGCCGTTGCCAAGACCGGGTTCGTCCTCGTGCGAGAGGATGTCGTCGAGGTCGAGGTCAAGCGTGGCCATGGCGGCGCGCACCTCCTCGACGATGCCGAGGTTGACGAGGTTGTTGCCCAGATGCGGACCCATCAGGAATTCGGCGGACAGGTAAGCCACCGTGCGCGATGGCTGCATCTGGTATGCCTCGGCCGTGCTGATCCAGCGTTGCACCAGACGGTCGCGCACAGTGTGCGCCAGTGCCTGGTAGAGATCGTTGCCGCTGGCGTGCCCGGGCAGCTTGCCCTGCGTGTAGAACACGTGATCGAGGAACGCGCGCCGGATCGTGGCACTCGACATCGCGGTGCGCGTGTCGTCACCATGTTCGCCGTGCGGCGCACCCGAATGGGTGACAGGGGACTGCATTTCGCGGATTGCATCTGCAGGGTCCGGCCGCAGCCGGGATGCATCGGTCATTTGCGGAACTCCTCGGCAGGTGTCAGGTGGATTGGTACTACGGCTAACAGATTCAAGCCAGTGAAAGGTGTGGAGGACCCAGCCGCACCGGGCTGGTATGGAAAATGCTCTGAGGAAGACCTTCCCGAAAGCGCTTTCCGTCGGCGTGAACGATCACGCCAATCGTTTCCCGAACTATTGCGAGGCGCGCCATGGCGACCCATATTCCGCACGATCCGGTGCGCCGGCCCGACCGCCGGCCAGACCAGAGCCCCGACCACAACAAGGAAAAGGGTGACCAGCCGGCGCGCAACTTGCCGGACAAGCATCCGCCGCCGCCTTCCGCGGTGGCGCGTACCCGTGCAGAACGTGCGAGCGGCTGACTGGTTGACCGTACCGGTGGCTGTAAAACTTGCAAGCCGTGCGCGCTGCGAGCACATCGTTGTTGCGCTACCGCCTATGATGAGAGGGTGATGCGCCGGCCATGACGCCCGCACACGACCGTTCGCCCCGCTTCCGAGAAAAGCAGCGCCCACGCCATAAGAGAGGGACCCCCCATGTCTAAACGGGAGACGGCTCGCCTGACGCCGGTTGCCGCATCGCGTCACGTGCCGCCCGCGCTGCATGGCGCAGACAGTACGATGGAAACCACGCAGTGGCAGACCTGGATCGACGCGCTGGACGACACTGCCGTCTTCGAGACTACCGCCAGCGGCGCAGTGCGCAACTGGAGCGAGGCCGCGCGCAAGGTCTTCCTGTATGACGCGGACGAAGTGCTGGGTTGGCACCTCTCGCGATTCCAACCCCCAGGGAAGGACACGACGGACACCACGGAGGCCATGCTCCAGGCGTTCGGCAACGCACGGGCCGATGGCCGCGCCCGGTTCAAAGGCTGGCAGGCCCGACGCGATGGCAGCATCTTCGTGGCGGAAACCACGTTGACTGCGCAACCCGATGGCTATGTCGTGGTCTGCCGCGACATCACGGTGGAATACGCAGCCGGAGAACAGGCCGCCAACGCCGAGGCCCGGTCTGGGCAATTGCTCGACGTGCTGGATAAATTCGTGGCGTGCGCGGTGTGCGAACTCAGTGTCGAAGGCGAAATCCGGAGCTGGAGTGCGGGTGCGCAGTCGCTCTTTGGCTATACCGCCGCAGAAGTCGCTGGCAGTGCGGTGGGTGTGCTCTATCCACGGCGACCGGATGGGCAGCCGGGCGAGGCGGCTTCGCTGGAGGCGGTGCGTGGCAAGGGCGAGTGGGTGGGCGAAGAACGCTTGCAGCACCACGACGGCGCCATGCTGCGTTGCGAAGTCCGCCAGGTGTTGCAGCGCGATAGCCACGGCAGCGTCAGCGGCATCCTGTGGACGGCGCGCGATATGTCGGATACCGCGCGGCTGGCCGAACTCGAACATGCGGGGCATCGTGTGCAGGCGTTCCTGGCGATCCTGGCCCATGAGTTGCGCAATCCGCTGGCGCCCATCCGCAATGCGGTGGACGTGATCCGGCTGATTCCCGTCAGCGATCCGCGCATCCGGCATTGCTCGGAAATCATCGGCCGGCAACTCCACCTGCTCACGCGGCTGGTGTCCGATCTCATGGATGTGGGCCGTGTCACCAGTGGCAAGCTCAAGGTGCAGCCTGTGCCCATTCTCTACAACGAGGTGGTGTCCGCTGCCGTGGAGGCCATGCGTCCAGCCATCGAGAATGCGGCCCAGCAACTTGCCGTGGCGCTGCCGTCCGGACCGGTGTTCGTCAACGGCGACGCAGAGCGCCTGGAACAGGTCATGTCGAACCTGCTCAGCAATGCCTCCAAATACACGGCGCGGGGCGGTGCCCTTGCGGTGACGGTCCGGGTCGCGGACGCCAACGTGATCACGTCGATCGCTGACAACGGACGCGGCATTGCGCCGGCTGCGCTGGACCGCATCTTCAGCCTGTTTGCGCAGGAGGGCGATGACACCGCGCGCACCGGACTCGGCATCGGACTGGCGCTGGCGCGCGCAATTGTCGAAGCGCACGGCGGCGTGATACAGGCCACCAGTGCGGGCGAGGGTCATGGCAGTACGTTCACGGTGATCCTGCCCCAGGTAGAGATGGACGGTGCCAATGTCCCGCGCGCCACCATGGGCGAATGCGCGGGCAAGCGCATCCTGATCGTCGACGACAGCATGGATTCCGCCGACAGCATGGCAGAGCTGCTGACCGTGCTGGGCCATGAAGCGCGCCCCGTCTACACGGGCATGCGGGCGGTGGAGCTGGTGCGTGAATTCGCACCCGATGTGGTGCTGCTCGACCTGGAAATGCCCGACATGAGCGGCTTCGAAGTGTTGCCGCTGCTGCGCGCCGCCCACACGGGCATGCGTGTCTTTGCGCTGACCGGACGCGGGACGGTCGAGGATCGCCGCCGCACGGAAGCTGCGGGATTCGACGCGCATCTGGTCAAGCCGCTGACCGTCGACGCCCTGTGCCGCGCGCTGCAATCCTCGGGTGCCGAAGGGAACGACGCCGGGGCGCATTGACATCGTCGTCATATCGCCTCGCCCCGTAGCGCGGCAATGCGGCCGCGCACATCGTTGCGCGAGAACGTGTCACGCACGGTGGGGTCCAGGCGGCGTTGCCAGTTGGGATGCGCGTCGATGGTGCCGGGCAGGTTGGGTTGTTCGCGCAGCGCAAGCAGGTCTTCCACGGGCACCAGCCGCAACGGCGTGGCGGCACGGCCCAGCCAGGCAAGGATGGCTTCCACCGGGGCGGCGTCAGGGCCGGGTTGCGCGCCACTCACCGCATTGGCTTCGCACATCGCTTGCCACAACGCGCCGCGCTCCTGTGCACGCGCATCGAGCAGGGCGGCCTCGGTGTCGTGCTCGCCCAATTGGTGCAGCCGTGCCCGCCACCGGATGTCGTTGCCCGACCACCAACCCACGATCGTGGGCAAGTCGTGCGTGGTTGTCGTGGCGATGGCCTGCGCCGGCCATTGATCGGGTGGCAGGAATGGCGCGATCACCGGTTCGGCCGCCGTGGGTGCCTCCGTTGCAGCGGGAGTTTCACCCTCCGCTTCGTCCTCTTCGCTGGCCTTGCGTTCGAACCACAGCACGTCGATGCCCAGCACGCCGCGCGCCGACAGTGCGGCGTTCAGGGTCTCCGGCACGGTCCCCAGGTTTTCTCCGATGATGATGGCGCGATGCCGCCACGATTCGATGGCGACGAGCCGCAGCATGTCGTCGAGCGGATAGGTGAGATAGGCACCCTGGCTGGCTGGCGCGCCCGCAGGCACCAGCCACATGCGCGCCAGTCCGAGCACGTGGTCGATGCGCAACCCGCCTGCATGGGCGAGGTTGGCGCGCAGCATTTCGATCAATGCGGCATAACCATGGCGCCGCAGTCCACGCGGCGAAAACACTGCCACGCCCCAGTCCTGCCCCAGCGGGTTGTAGAGGTCGGGCGGCGCGCCCGCGTGAAAGCCGTTCAGGATCTCCGATTGCCGGGTCCATGCGTGGCTGCCACCGGGATCGGTGCCCACTGCCAGATCCGCAATCACACCGATCGCCATGCCCGACCGCCGCGCACATTGCTGCGCGGATTCGAGCCCTTCGGACGTCAGCCATTGCAGAAAGGTGTGGAAGCCGATGGCATCGGCATGCGTGGCGGCGAATGCGGTGACGGCGGCCGCATCGGGACTCCGCAATGTTTCGGGCCACTGGCGCCAGTCGGCTGCCGTGTCTGGCGTATCGCGCATGCGATCCGCCTGGATGGCCTCGAAGCATGCATGCGCCAACAGCGCCTTGCCGCCGCGTGCGCGGAATGCGGAGAACGCTTGCTGCTGCGATGGCGTGAGCAGCGCGTCGTGCCGATCCCATAGCCAGCGCAGCACCGCCAGGCGCAGTGCGGAGACGGCCGTCCAGTCGATCTCGGTGCGCGCTTCGGCGTCCGCGAATGGCGAGCCCAGGGCGAGTGCCGCAATAGCCTGCGCCACGGCATCGTCACCGAACACGTGTGCGGGGTCGGCGTAGAGCGGGTTGAAAAGGATGCGGCTCGATGGCGCGTAAGGGCTGTAGCGTCCAGGCAGCGCGGAGAAGCCCGCATGCAGCGGATTGATCGCCACGGCATCGGCGCCGGCCTGTGCGGCAGCTTCGGCGCACTGCGCGAGCGTGGTGAGGTCGCCAAGGCCGCGCGACGCGCCATGACGCAGGCCATAGAGTTGCACGGAAAGGCCCCATGGCCTGGTGGCGATCACGCGGCGCGGCGAATCGGCCAGTGCATCGGCTACGCCAAAGCAGCGCGGCGGTGCAATGGCGAGCGTGGTCTCCACATCGCCCAGCCGCAGATGGTGGTAGCCCCATTGCGAAACTGGCGCGATTTCCATCTCGCCATTGGCCTTGCGATGCGCGATGCCTTCGACAATGCTGCCATCTTCCAGCGTCAGGCGATACGGACGCTGGGGCATGGTGTGAATCCACGGCACGCTGACGGGCTGTCCCAGATCAGCGGTGATCAACGGCGGCAGCGGATGCGCGGCATCGTCGGCAGCCAGCCAGGCGCGCGATGCCTCGCATTCACCCGGTGTGCTGCATGGCAATTCGAGCGCGGTCAGCACCGTGTGCAGCGCGTCGTCGGACAGCGTCTGTGGACGGTTCCAGGCGTCGCGCCACTGCAATTGCAGCCCGGCACGTTCGGCCAGATCGCGAAGGGGTCCGTTGGTACTCATGAATGGCGGCTCACGATGAAGGGTCCTCTTCGCGCGGCACGGCGGCCGACAACAACGCCAGGCCATGTGCCGCCACCTTGTAGGCAGGCCGGCCTTCCGCATCGAGCGCCACGGGTTCGTCTTCGAGATCGGGCGCGGCACTGTCGAATAGCAGGCGCCAATCCTCGCCCGGCGTGGGCATGCGGAAGAACACGTCGTCATGGCTCGCATTGAGGCACAGCAGGATGACCTCGACTTCTTCCTCGCGGCTATGCGTGGCGCGACGCAGTGCGAGCGTGCGGTCTTCGGCATTTGCCCACTGATCGCTGCTGAGTTCGTTGCCATCGGGACCGAACCAGGCGATGTCGGGCAGGCCCGGTGCCGGTTGCGAGCGGCCATGCACGAAGCGGTTCTCGGTAAGCACGGGCAGTTGCCGGCGCAGCGCCAGCAGGCGGCTGACCACGCGCATCATGGGCGCATTGGCCGGACTGGCGGCATCGTCCCAGTTCAGCCACGACAGTTCGTTGTCCTGGCAATACGCATTGTTGTTGCCGCGCTGGGTGCGTCCCCATTCGTCGCCAGCAGTGATCATCGGCGTGCCCTGCGAGAGCAGCAGCGTGGCCATCATCGCGCGTGCTACGCGGCTGCGTGTCTCCAGGATGCCTTCGTCGTCCGTCGGGCCTTCCACGCTGCCGTCTGCGCTCCAGTTGGCGCTGGCGTTGTCGTCGTTGCCGTCCCGGTTGTCCTCGCGGTTTTCCTCGTTGTGCTTGTGCGCATAGCTGACCACGTCGGCCAGCGTGAAGCCGTCATGCGCGGTGATGAAGTTCAGGCTTGCCCATGGCTTGCGATGGCGATGATCGAACAGATCCGCCGACCCGGTGATGCGCGCAGCCAGTTCGCCGCGCTGCCCCGCGTCGCTGCGCCAGAAGCGGCGTACGTTGTCGCGGAACTTGTCGTTCCACTCGGCAAAGCCCGGCGGATGGTTGCCCACCTGATAGCCACCAGGGCCCAGGTCCCACGGTTCGGAAATCAGCTTGGTGCGCGACAGGATCGGGTCCTGCAGGATGGCGTCGAAGAACCCCGAGTTGGGATCGAAGCCATGCGGCTCGCGCCCCAGCGTGCTGCCGAGGTCGAAGCGGAAGCCGTCCACATGGAAATTCTCTACCCAGTAGCGCAGGGAATCCATGACCATCTGCAGCACGCGCGGATGCGAGAGATTCAGCGTGTTGCCGCAGCCGGTGTCGTTGATGTAGTGGCGCTCGTCGCCGGGCACCAGCCGGTAGTAGCTGGCGTTGTCCAGGCCGCGCCATGACATCGTCGGCCCCAGCTCATTGCCTTCGCAGGTATGGTTGTAGACCACGTCGAGCAATACCTCGATGCCTGCCGCATGCAGCCGGCGGATGGCGATCTTGACCTCGTGGTGCTGGCGGCCGGACAGGTAGAGCGGTTCCGGCGCGAAGAACGAGAGCGTGTTGTAGCCCCAGTAGTTGCGCAAGCCCCGCTCGATCAGGAAGCGGTCCTGCAGGAACGCGTGGATCGGCAATAGCTCGATGGACGTGACGCCGATGCGATGCAGGTGGTCGATGAAGCGCGGATCGGCCAGCGCGGCAAAGGTGCCGCGATACTGCGGCAGCAGGTCCTCGCGCAACATCGATGCGCCACGCACGTGCACTTCATAGATCGAGGTTTGCGGCCACGGGTGTTGCGGCGGGCGGTCGTCGCCCCAGTTGAAACTCTGGTCGACGACGATGCCCTTGGGCATGGTCGGCGCACTATCGCGGCGGTCGGGTGTGAGGTCCGCGCGCGGGCTGTTGAGGCGGTAGCCGAACAGCGCGTCAGACCAGCGCACCGGGCCGCTGAGGGCGCGGGCATAAGGGTCGAGCAGCAGCTTGTGCGGATTGAACCGATGGCCACGTGTGGGCTCATAGGGACCAAACGCGCGAAAGCCATATTGCAGGCCCGGCTGCGCGTGCGGCAGATAGCCGTGCCAGATCTCGCCGGTGCATTCGGGCAGCGGCAACCGCTGGATTTCCTTGCGCCCGTTGCCGGAGAACAGGCACAGGTCGATCCGGCTGGCGTTGGCCGAGAACACCGCAAAGTTGACGCCCAGCCCATCCCAGTGGGCGCCGAGCGGATAAGGCTTGCCGGGCAGCAGCCGATCCACCGTATTGCTCGCCATGCGCGATCCTCCTTGTTATCTTTGTTGTGGTTGTTCTGTCAGTCTTGTTGTCGTACTGCCGTGGTGTCGTGGAGTCGTAAGGCGGTGCGAGGCTTACCCCGGTGAGTCGGGCGCGGGGCGCAGGATCAGCGTTGCCAGTGGCGGCAGCGTCAATGCGAGCGAGTGGGCCTGGCCGTGCGACGGCGAGGCATCGGTGGAGACACGGCCACCATTGCCCACGTTGCTGCCGCCGTAGATGGCGGCGTCGGTGTTCAGGCTCTCTTCCCACACACCCGCACACGGCACGCCGAGTCGATAGCCCTCGCGCGGCACCGGCGTCATGTTGACCACCACGAGCACCACATCGTTGCTGTGCGGCGCGGCGCGGCGCAGATAGGCAAAGACACTGTTCTGGTGATCGTCACCCACGATCCACTGGAAGCCTTCGGACCGATGATCCATCGCATGGAGCGCGGGCAGGTCGCGATACAGCCGGTTGAGATCGCGCACCAGCGAATGCACGCCACGATGCGCGGGCTGGTCGAGCAGCGGCCAGTCCAGTTCAGTGTCGTGATTCCACTCGCGCCACTGCGCGAACTCGCCGCCCATGAACAGCAGCTTCTTGCCGGGATGCGTCCACATGAAGCCGTAGTAGGCGCGCAGGTTGGCAAACTTCTGCCAGTCGTCGCCGGGGGTCTTGCCGATCATCGACCCTTTGCCATGCACCACCTCGTCATGCGATATGGGCAGCACGAACGCTTCGGACCATGCGTAGACCATGCCGAACGTCATGTCGCCGTGATGCCAGGGCCGATGGATGGGTTCGTGCGACAGGTAGCGCAGCGTGTCGTGCATCCAGCCCATGTTCCACTTGAAATGGAAGCCGAGTCCGCCCGACTCCACGCTGGCCGTGACGCCGGGCCATGCGGTGGATTCTTCCGCAATGGTCAGCGCACCGGGGCAGCGCTCACGCACCAGGCTATTGAGTTCGCGCAGGAAGGCCACGGCTTCGAGATTCTCGCGGCCACCGAAGCGGTTCGGCACCCATTGCCCGGCTTCCCGGCTGTAGTCGCGATAGAGCATCGAGGCCACCGCATCCACGCGCAAACCATCGGCATGGAAGTGTTCCAGCCAGTGCACCGCGCCGGCCAGCAGGAAACCACGCACCTCGTTGCGGCCGAGGTTGTAGATCAGCGTGTTCCAGTCCTGATGAAAGCCTTCGCGCGGGTCCTGATGCTCGTAGAGCGCGGTGCCGTCGAATTCGGCCAGTCCGTGCGGATCGGTCGGAAAGTGCGCAGGCACCCAGTCGAGAATCACGCCGATGCCGGCCTGATGGCAGCGATCGATAAACGCGGCGAAGCGCGCAGGCGAGCCAAGCCGCGAGGTGGGCGCAAACAGCGACAGCGGCTGGTAGCCCCACGATCCGCCGAACGGATGCTCGGTGATTGGCAACAGTTCGATATGCGTGAAGCCAAGGTCGCGGATATAGGGCACGAGCCGATCGGCCAGGATGTCCCAGCCGCGCTCGGTATCGTTGACCACGCGTTGCCATGACAGGACGTGCAGTTCGTAAACGGACATCGGCGTGGCATACGGATCGGTCTGCGCGCGTTGCGTCATCCATGCCTCGTCGTTCCATTGGAACGGCGGCGCGTCGTGACCCGCACACGCCACAACCGATGCCGTGGCCGGGGGAATCTCGGTGGCCTGCGCCAACGGATCGGCCTTGTCGGGGACGGGTTGCCCGTTCGGTCCGGTCAGGTCGTACTTGTAGCGGCTGCCGCCCTGCGCACCCATCGCGCTGGGAACGAACAACTCCCAGATACCTGAGCCGTGCCGCAGCCGCATGGGGTGGCGCGCGGGATTCCAGCCGTTGAAGTCGCCAATCACGGACACGCGTTGCGCATTGGGTGCCCACACGGCAAAGCGCACACCGGCCTCGTTGTCGAGCGTGACGCACTGCGCGCCGAGGCAACTGCCGAGTTCAAGGTGGCGTCCTTCGTTGAAGAGATGCAGGTCAAGCTCGCCAAGCAACACGTGATAGGCGTAGGGATCGGTACTGATCTGCTCGCCGCCATCGGGCCAGCGTATGCGCAGCCGGTAGTCCTGCGCCACGGGATGCCCCTGCGCAAAGCCGGGCAGACGGCCGGCGAAGACGCCATCCGCATGCAGCCGCAACATATCCCCCACGGCTTCGCCGCGCGCATCCGTCAACTGCAATGCTTCGGCGCCGGGCACGATGGCGCGCACCACGATGCCGTGTTCGTCGCGATGCGGGCCGAGCACGCCGAATGGGTCGGCCAGACGGCCTTCGCGCAGGGCATCGATGACCGGCGTGGGCAGCGTGGGGGCCGGCAGGTCGAGCGTGGCAGCATCATTTCTGGCCATCGTCGTCTCCCAGCTTGCGCACCAGCCGCGCCAGTCCGCTGGCAGGCAGGTCGATCCATGCCACGCGGTTGGCCGCTTCGTAACCGACTTCATACGCGGCGCGTTCCAGCAGGAACAGGTTCAGCAACGGCGCGAACTGCGCGGCGGTGGCCCACGGCTGGCCGGCGTTGTTCATGGTGTCCTCGTAGCCATGCAGAAACGCGGCATTGGCCGTCTCGCGGAATCGATCCAGCAACGCCGCGCGGCGATCCGCCTGCGCGGGCGGCAGTTGCGAATGCGTGCGTTCCTGACGGTCGGTGCCCACCATGGCCGCGGCATAGTCGAGCGAACGCAGCAGCCCCGCCACATCGCGCAGCGGCGAGGTCTTGCGGCGCCGGAATGCCAGCGGCTGACGCGGCTCGCCTTCGAAGTCCACCAGATAGGTATCGTTCTGCGCGATCAGCACCTGGCCGAGGTGGAAGTCGCCATGGATGCGGGTTTGCAGGCTGCCCGACGCGGCAGTGGCAAGTCGCGCCACGAGATGCGGCAACCGGTTGCGCGCGGCCAGCAGGGTGTCGATGTCCTGCGCGAATGCACCCTTGGCTTCGCTGCGGCGCGCGTCGAGCAGATCCAGTGCTTCATTCAGCGAGTTCAGCGCTTCTTCGGCCCACGCATCGGCCTGATCGTCGCCGGCGGTTTCCGGTGCGAAAGCAGGTTCGTCGGTGGCACGCGCCAGCACGGCGTGCAGTTGCGCAAGCCGCTGGCCCAGTGTGCCGACCATCGTGGCGTAGCCCTTCAACGCCTCGTCGAAATCTTCGTCGCTTTCGGTGGCGGGCAGTGCGTCGTCGATGGCGCGGCCCAGGTAGTCGAGCGTCCAGTCCCAGCCATCGCCCTGATTCAGGATATAGCGCTGCAACAGCATCAACGTGTGCGGCGTGCCGTCCGTGCCCGTGCGTACGACCTCACCGAGCAACGCCGCGGAATGCGTGTAGCCATGCGTGGTCAGGTAACGCGTCATCTCGGCTTCGGGATGGATGCCGCCTGCCACGCGTCGCACAAGTTTCAGCACACCGGTGTTGCCATAGGCCAGCGAACTGTTCGACTGTTCGGCGGACATCCACTGCACTGGTTCGGATTCGAGCGGCGCGTCGGCGAGTCCTGGTTCGGGAAGGAAGCGGATGATGCCGTGCGTGGTCTCGGCCTGTACGCTGTCACGCATGGCCTTGATCACCGCACGCGCATACGGTTCGACGACAAAGCCATCGGTGGCCACACCCACGCGCGCCCCGCGTCGCACGCGCGCCATCGACAGGCCATGTACGAGTTGCGACATGCCTTCGGTGGATTCACGGTCCCACAACAGCGCGACGGGCAACTGATAGCACTCGGTGCGGCCGGGCAACATCACCTCGACCTCGCAGTGCCACACTTCCTCGGTAGTGCCCACACGCGCAATGGGCCATGCATAGGCCACGTTCACGCGCTCGATCCGTTCCCCCTTCGAGGCGAACCAGCGGCGCCGCGCCAGATAGGGCGGCAGTACCTCGGTGGTCAACGCCCGGCGCGCGGACTCGGTCAGTTCCGAGCGGCCAGCGTTGTTCTGCACGACAAGCGTGACTTGATCCATCATCTGTTCCGGTGCATCCACGTGCCAGGAAGGCGGCTGCGCATCCTCGCTGAGCACGAACCAGTAGAAGCCGTAGGGCGGCAGCGTCAGCAGATATGTGAGCTGGCCGATGGCCGGGAACGGGGTGGCGCCAAGCATTTCCACGGGCACGCGGCCCGCGAATTGGGAAAGATCGAGTTCCACGGCCTGCGGGGCGCGCGAAAGGTTGGCCACGCACAGGATGTGTTCGCCGTCGTATTCGCGCAGGTACGACAGCACCTTGCGATTGCCGGGGAAAAGGAAGCGCAGCGTGCCGCGCCCGAATGCGCGATGCTGGCGGCGCAGCGCCAGCATGCGGCGCATCCAGTTCAGCAGCGAATGCGGATCGCGGTTCTGGGCCTCCACATTAACGGCTTCGTAGCCGTAGAGCGGACCCTGTAGCGGCGGCAGCACCAGCCGTTCGGGGTCGGCGTGCGAGAAGCCGCCGTTGCGGTCGGGGGACCACTGCATCGGCGTGCGTACGCCATCGCGATCACCCAGATGGATGTTGTCGCCCATGCCGATCTCGTCGCCGTAATAGATCACGGGCGTGCCGGGCATCGAGAACAGCAGGCTGTTCATCAGCTCGATGCGTCGGCGGTCACGCTCCATCAGCGGTGCCAGGCGGCGGCGGATGCCGAGGTTGATGCGCGCGCGGCGGTCGGAGGCATAGACCTGCCAGAGATAGTCGCGCTCGCTGCTGGTGACCATCTCCAGCGTGAGTTCGTCGTGGTTGCGCAGGAAGATGGCCCACTGGCAGTTGGGCGGCACTTCCGGCGTCTGCCGCATGATGTCCGTGATCGGAAAGCGATCTTCGCGCGCAATGGCCATGTACATGCGCGGCATCAGCGGAAAGTGGAACGACATCTGGCACTCGTCGCCCTCGATGCCGCCATCGGGGCTGGCCGCGCCCGTGGTGTCGGCGGTGCCGCCGCCACTGCTGCCGCCGAAATACTGCTGCGCGTCCTCGGGCCACATATTGGCCTCGGCCAGCAACATGCGCCCTTCATAGTGTTCGTCGAGGTGTTTGCGGATCTTGCGGATGACCTCGTGCGTCTCGGGCAGATTCTCGTTGCTGGTGCCTTCGCGCTCGACGAGGTAGGGCACGGCATCGAGCCGCAGGCCATCGATGCCGATGTCGAGCCAGAACCGCATCACCGACAGCACTTCGTTGAGCACCTGCGGATTGTCGAAGTTCAGGTCGGGCTGGTGCGAGTAGAAGCGGTGCCAGAAATACGCGCCGGCCTCGGCGTCCCAGCTCCAGTTGGATTTCTCGGTATCGCAGAAGATGATGCGCGTGCCCGCGTATTTCTGGTCGTTGTCGGACCACACGTAGTAGTTGCGCGCCGCCGAACCGGGCTTGGCCTTGCGGGCGCGCTGGAACCACGGATGCTGGTCCGACGTGTGGTTGATGACGAGCTCGGTAATCACGCGCAGGCCGCGCGCATGCGCCGCCGAGACAAAGCGCTTCACTTCCGCGAGCGTGCCGTAGTCGGGGTGGACGTTGCGGTAGTCTGCAATGTCATAGCCATCGTCGCGGCGCGGCGAGGGATAGAAGGGCAGCAGCCACACCGTATCGACACCAAGGTTGACCAGGTAATCGAGCTTGGCGAGCAGGCCCGCGAAATCGCCTACGCCATCGCCGTTCGCGTCGTAGAACGACTTGATGTGCAGTTGATAGATGACCGCGTCCTTGTACCAGAGCGGGTCGGCGTTGAGCAGTGCGGCGTTGGTACGTTCCGATAGTCGCTTCATGCCGGGTCTCCCGGGTTCTGTTGCGGCGTTTCCTGCGAGGCTTGCGGCGTGACGTGCCAGAGGGCGAACGGCAGCGTGTGCGGGTCCAGGCGAATACGCTGGCGCTTGCCCTGCCACGTAAAGCGCTTGCCGAACATCTGGTCTTCGACATCGACCGTCGCGTGGTCGGGCAGGCCCCATTCCCAGAGCGGAATCTCGATATCGCTTTCACGCGGCGCGCGTGGGTCCAGGCTGATGGCGGCCAGCAGCACGTCATCGCCAAACACGCCCGGACCGCCGGTATCGTTGGGCATGAAGCGCGCGAAGTACAGCACGGCGTCGTCGCTGGCGTAGTAGAAGCGCACGCCCAGGTGGCTCTGCAGCGCAGGATGGTTGGCGCGGATCTGGTTGAGGCGCGAGATTTCGGCCACGATGTTGCCGGGCGCGTTCCAGTCGCGCACGCGCAGTTCGTATTTTTCGGAGTCGAGATATTCCTCTTTCTCCACGCCGTTCAGAATCAGCGGCGCGCTCTCGCAAACCTCGAAGCCGTTGTACATGCCCCAGAGCCCTGACAGCAGCGCAGCAAGGGCGGCACGGATCAAGAACGCGGGGCGTCCGCCATCGTGCAGGAAGTACGGGTTGATATCGGGCGTGTTGACGAAGAAGTGCGGACGATAGAACTCGCACAGTGGCGTCTGCGTCAGCTCCGTCATGTACTCCGTGAGTTCGGCCTTGGTATTGCGCCACGTGAAGTATGTGTACGACTGCGCAAAGCCGAGCTTGGCCAGCCGCGCCATCATCTTGGGCCGCGTGAAAGCCTCGGCCAGGAACAGGGTGTCCGGATACTTCGCACGGATGTCCGCGATCATCCACTCCCAGAACGGCAGCGGCTTGGTGTGCGGATTGTCGACGCGGAAGATGCGCACGCCTTGGTCGGCCCAGAACATCACCACATCGCGCAGCGCGGCCCACAGTTGCTCGCCTGCGGGCGGCGTGGCGTAGAAATCGACGTTGACGATGTCCTCGTACTTCTTCGGCGGATTCTCCGCGTAGCGCAGCGAACCGTCAGGACGATGCGAGAACCATTCGGGATGCTCGCGCAGCCACGGATGATCGGGCGAGCACTGGATGGCGAAATCGAGCGCCAGTTCGATGCCGAGGTCGGCAGCGGCGCGGCGCATCCGCTGGAAATCATCCAGCGTGCCGAGTTCGGGGTGCAACGCGTCGTGTCCGCCTTCGGCACTGCCAATGGCGTATGGGCTGCCTACATCGCCAGGTTCGGCCTTGAGGCTGTTGTTCTTGCCCTTGCGATGCGCTTGTCCGATGGGGTGGATCGGCGGGAAGTACAGTACGTCGAAGCCCATCGCACGAATGGCTGGCAGACGGCGGATCACATCGTCGAACGTGCCGTGCCGATTGACGTCGCCACTCTCGGAACGCGGAAACAGTTCATACCAGCTTGCGAAGCGTCCTGCGAGGCGATCCGCTTCCACGGGCATTGCGGTCGGATAGCGGCTCGCGAACGGACGACCGGCCGGTGTCAGCATGGCCGCGCGCATTGCGCTGTCGGTGCGCGGCGAGAGCAGGATTTCCAGGCGCAGCGCGTCGTCACCCGATGCGCCAGCAAGATCGGCAAGGATCTCGCGGGACTCTGCAATCGTGCTGCCTTCCGGTGTGTTCAGCGTTTCGGCAACGAGCCGCGCCCCTTCCTCGATTTCTAGGGCGATGTTCACGCCGGCCTTGCGTTTCTTGCCGACCTCGTCGAGCCAACTGGCGAAGGTATCGCGCCATGCCTCGACCGTGAATTCGTGACGACCCATCGCGACGATGGGGAAGCTGCCGCGCCAACGGTCGTTGACGACGGGTGCCATGGGCGAGGCATGCCACACCTGTTCGCCGGGCGCGCGCCATAACACTGCGGCCGCGAGCTTGTCGTGCCCGTCCATCCAGATATCGGCGGTCACTTCCACGCGCTCGCCCACGGTGCGGCGCACAGCAAAGCGGCCATGGTCTGCCGTGGGAGCGAGGTTTTCGATGGCGACGCGCGGGGCGTCCATCGCAGCGGCGAGCGTGCGGTCGGTGCCCTTGGCACCGTTGCGGCGCTTGGACTGCGCGGGCAACGTTGCGGGTCGAACCGCGGGCCGTGCCTCGAACAGCCGGATATCGGCAGGCGGCAAGGTGATCGTGCTGCTGGGATCGAACGTGGCATCGGCCTCCAGCGTGCCGCCGGGGCCGCCTTCGGTAGGGTAAAGCGTGGCGGCGGGCTGCGGTAGCGCGCTCAGCACGCGGTCCGCGCCGAACGAGGCGGGCGCGATGGGGCACGGATTGAGCACGACCGTCAGCGCGGGTGCACCCGCTGTGCCATTCGCCAGATGTCGGGGCAGGCGGGCCAGGACAGTGAGCGGCGCGTCGGGGCCACTGAGCTGACGTACCGCGACGGCGGGCTCCGCGTCACGCGCCTTGAGCCAGTTGTTGGCTTGCAGGAGTTCGTGGGTCAGGTCGTACGGCGCATCGACGATGTTGTCGGGATGGCCATCCGATTGCGTGACGGGCGAAGTGTCGATGCGATGCGCATGCGCCGCGCCGGTTTCATATCCCGATGGCACGAGCCAGCCGTCGCCAATTGCGGCCGCCGTCCACAGTGCGCGACGCGCGGCCAGCACGTCGGCCCCGTCCGGGGCCAGCGCGGGGGCGGCCAGTACACGGCCAAACCGGCGCAGGCGGGCGATCTCCTCCGTCAGCCAGGCGCTGCGGTAATCCCACCACGGCAGCGACGAAAATGCGCCGTCGAACGGTGCCTCGGCCAGATCGTCGAGTTGCTGCGGCGTGGTGCCGGGCGTCCAGGCGAGGAAGGTCGGGACGGACGCCGCGTCGCTGCGGCGCAGCGTCTCGATCAGTTCGCGCCAATGGCGCCCGGCCACCCGCGACGGCGCGCGGCAGCAGAAGCCGGCCACGCCAGCCGACACCGCTTCGGCCAGTTGCGCGCTCCACCACGCCACCAGTTGTTCGGCAGTGTCCGCGTCGAACCAGCGGGCGCGCACGCCGGGCAGGTGGTTGTCCGTCGCTTCGGGACTGCCCGCCGGGCGGGCATGATCCACCCAGCCGTCATGCTGGGCTGCTGCCTCGTGCGGCAGGCGATCCAGCGCAAGATCCAGCAGCGGCGCCAGACCGCGGCGCCGGCAACGTTCCAGCGCGGCGCGCAGCGTCTCGGGCGGTATCTGCGGCACAGTCCAGCCGGACAGCAGGATATGGTCGAACCCGAGCCGCGCCGCACGTTCCAGCGCTTCATCCTCGACTGCCCGGGCATTTATCAGGTTGAGTTGGCAAATCCGCACGTCACACGTCCTTGGCCGTGAGCGCCCTGGGGCAGGGTGGGCGCGGGAGAGTCAATTCGGGACACGCATGCGAGCGGCATGCCAACGCGAACCCACGTGGGGCCAGATGGCGGGAAGTGCGGTGCAGCAACGGTTTCGGACAGGTCCGGCTTTGGCGGGCAAAACCGCCGCATGTAAGAAATACATGGGCCAGTGGTCGCAAGTAGTAGGAATGCCCGGTTCCGCCACCTTTCCAACCGGCGGGAAACCTTGTCAGCATTGGGTTTGCGCGGAAAAATGCATGCGCGGTCCTTCACCCGTTCGGGTCAGGACAGCGGCACTTTTCCACGCAAAGGGGGGAAGCGGCGGAAGGAAGAAAAAGCGGGAAAAAGCGGGGCGGGATCAGCCCGCCCGGTAGACGTCCAGACGGTTGTAGAGCGTCTTGAGGCTGATGCCGAGGGCCTTGGCAGCCTGGCGCTTGTCGCCATCGAACTTGGCGAGGGTGGCGAGAATGATCTCGCGCTGTGTATCGGCCAGCGTGGTGCCCACGCGGACGCTGACCACGCCATCGACCGTGGTCGGGCGCGGTGGTTGACCCGCCAGCCCGGGGTTGCCGATCTCGATCTGGCGGTCTGCCAGGATATAGGCGCGGTAGATGGTGTTCTTCAGTTCGCGCACATTGCCTGGCCAGTCATAACGCGCGAGCCGCTCCAGCGAACCCGGCGCGAAGCTTTTCTCGGTCTGCTCCATCGCATTGAATTCTTCGAGGAAATGGCGCGCCAGCGGCACGATATCCTCGGTGCGCTCGCGCAGCGGGGGAATATGCAGCGGGAAGACGGCCAGGCGATACAGCAGGTCTTCCCGTAGCTGGCCGCCGCGCACGGCATCCATCGGGTCGCGGTTGGTGGCTGCCAGGATGCGCACATCGCTGACCATGGGGGCGTCGCCGCCCACCCGATGGAACGACCGGCTTTCCAGCACGCGCAACAGCTTGATCTGCATCTCCAGCGGCATCTCGGTGACTTCGTCGAGGAACAGCGTGCCGCCCTGTGCCTGTTCGAAATATCCCGCCTTCTGCTCCAGTGCGCCCGTGAAGCCGCCCTTCTCGTGCCCGAACAATTCCGATTCGATCAGCGTCGGCGCAATGGCGCCGCAATTCACCGCCACGAAGGGGCCGGACTTGCGGGTGCTGCGTTCATGGACGGCCCGGGCCACCACTTCCTTGCCCGCGCCGCTTTCGCCCACGGCGAGCATCGTCACGTCGGTGGCCGCCACACGATTGAGTTGGCCGATCAGGCGCTGCATCGCCGGCGCGGTGCTCTCCCAGAACAGCGAGACCTGGGCGGGCACGGCGCGGCGCCCCGGGGTACGGAGGGCGGGCAGGGCGGAGCGTCCGGAAGGTAGCGTGGCGGTGGTTGACACGGATCGGGGAGTCGACGGTTCCCGGCAGCAGATGGCTGCCGGCAATGCACGGACTCGTTGCAATGGTGGATGATGCCTAGCATGCTATCTGCTCGCGCGCCGGGTGGCTACCGCCTGGGGCGCTGTCGCGGCATGATCCCACAGGCGTGTAAGACAGACACCGGCATAACCTTGAAGACTCGATCGCTACACTTCAGGCTATCGTTGTGCGCGTGCCATTCCCGTACAGGCTGTTGCGGGGTGCTGCCGTGCACAATGACAGATCAACCCAGCCCCCGGGCCCATGACAAACAGACGCCGGTCCGACGACGCCATCCGAATCTCCTATGCCACATATCCTGATCGTTGACGACGACGAAAACGCCTGCGCGGCGCTGGCGGAAATCGTGGCGATCGAAGGCTTTTCGTCCGGTACGGCCGGAAACCTTCGCGAAGCGCGCCTCCAGATCGGCTGGCGCATGCCCGACGCCATCCTGGCCGACCTTCGCCTGCCGGATGGCAACGGCATGGAACTGTTCGACGAAGTAGGTTCGAGCGGCGTCGAGGTGATTTTGACCACTGGCTATGCCAGCGTGGAATCCGCCGTGGAGGCGCTGCGCCTGGGCGCCACCGACTATCTGGTCAAGCCGATCAACGTCACGCGCCTGCAGACGGTGCTCAAGCGCATTGCCACCACCAGCGAACTGCGCGCCGAAGTGCATTCGCTGCGAGGCGAATTGCGCCGGTATGGCCGCTTTGGCCGCTTGCTCGGCAGTTCCGAAGCGATGCAGGTGGTGTACGACCAGCTGGGCAAGGTTGGCCCCACGGAGGCCACGGTGCTGCTGATTGGCGAAAGTGGCACGGGCAAGGAACTGGCGGCGCAGACGGTTCACGAACTGTCCGCTCGCCGTCGCCAGCCGTTCCTCGCAGTCAATTGCGGCGCCATCTCGCCCACGCTGATCGAGACCGAGATGTTCGGCCACGAACGCGGCAGCTTCACGGGTGCAGACCGCCAGCACAAGGGTTATTTCGAACGCGCCGATGGCGGCACGCTGTTCCTCGACGAAATTACCGAGATGCCGCTGGAATTGCAGGTCAAGCTGCTGCGCGTGCTGGAGACCGGCTCGTTCATGCGGGTGGGCACGAACCGCGAGACGCATGCCGATGTGCGGGTGCTGGCCGCTACCAATCGCAACCCCGAGGAAGCGGTGGCGGAAGGCAAGCTGCGTGCGGACCTCTATCACCGGCTCAATGTGTTCCCGATCGAATTGCCGCCGCTGCGTGCGCGCGGCGATGACGTGGTGCAGATCGGCAACACCATGCTCGAACAACTGAATGCGGAGCAGGGCACGCAGCGCCGGTTCTCGGCGACCGTGCTGGAAAGCCTGCGCATGCATTCCTGGCCGGGCAATGTGCGCGAGCTTCGCAATTTCGTGCAACGCGCCTACATCATGGCAGACCAGGATGTGATCACCGAAGTCCAGATTCCGCTGCAGGTGGCCGCCGCGCCCAGCGCGGGCAACGCGGTGGTATCGGTGCCGGTGGGCATGTCGCTGGCCGAAGCCGATCGCCAGTTGATATTTGCCACGCTGGAGCAGTGCTCCGGTGTGAAGAAACATGCGGCGGAAATCCTGGGTATCAGTTTGAAGACTTTGTACAACCGTCTGGAAGATTACGCAGCAAAGGGCGAACTGCCCGAGTGGCTGCGCGCATCGCGCAATGGTGAGGCCAGCCCGCCTCCAGCCTCGTGAAGCGGGATTTCGCACGCCGCATCGCGGGCGCGACGCTGCAGCGCACGGTTTTTGCGTGGGGAGTGAACGGCGTTTTCCGTTCGAATCGAATGTCTATGGATCACCATGGCTGACGCAACACCCCCACCTTCGCCATCCAGCGGCCCTTCCCCCGAAGGCTGCGATGCCTGCGATGCGCCGGCGCCGGTACACGGTATCGATGAAGTCTGCGCGCTGATCGAGCAGGTATCGCACGATTTGCGCTCGTCGCTGAACGCCATCCAGAGCTGGAGCTATGTGCTGGACCGTTCCATCGGTACGGTGGCGGCCCCGGCACAGCGCGCACTGGACGGCATGCGCGCGGGCATGAACCAGCAACTGGCCCTGATCGAGGAAATGGAAGAAGGGGTGCGCTTGCTGGCCGATGCGCGGGCGTCCGCCTGGGCCGAGACCGACCTGCGCGTGGAGGCTGGGCAAGCCATTGCCGACAAACGCCCGGCGGCCGAGGCGCGCGGCGTCATGATTGGATCGCTGGAATGCCAGGACCATGACGGAGAAGGCGGGGCCAGTTTCATGGTGCCGGGCGACTCCCTGCGTATCGCGCCGCTGCTGCGGCACCTGCTGACGCACTGCATCTGGCGCGCGCCAGCCGGCGGATCGGTACGCGTACACCTGACTGCCGAGGCGGATTACGTGAAATTCCGCATTACCGAAAGCGCGCCGCTGGAGCGTTCTCGCGGCGAATCGCGTCTCGCGGCGTTGTCGGAATTCTTCGACCGGCGCCCGCCTCCCGAAGGCGGTCACTCGCCCCGGCAAAGCGCCTCGCTGCTGTTGACGCGCCGCATGGTGGAAATGCAGGGCGCGGTGTTGACCGCAGAGAACCAGGACTGCGACAGCGACAACGTCTCCGTGTGCATTGCGGTACGTTTCCCGCGCACGTCGGGTGCGGTAGCAGCCTGATCGTGACGCAGTAGTTTTTACCGCAGGGCGCACAAACTGCAGCGACGGTTGCGCCTCCCCAGCCCCGCGCTGTGCCCTGCAGCCGACCTTCCACGGCTGGCCCATCCCTTGCATCGTCTCTCCTCGGAAACCCAATCCGGAGAGACGCCATGCCAAATGCCAAGCCTTCCGCCAAGCCGTCCACCAGGACCTCCGATAAATCGGGCAGCACCAGGTCCGACAAGACACAGGACAAGGCCCACAAAGCCAAGACCTATCAGTCTGCCGTGGACGATGCGCTCGATATGACGTTCCCCGCCAGCGATCCTATTTCGCCCGGTGCTGCCCAGCATGCCGAACGGCAGACGCAGACTGCGCGCGACGATGTGGACTGGAAGCTCAAGAAAGGCAGCGAGCACCAGCCAGCGGGAGATACCGCCGCAGCGGACCGTCCGGGCGCCAGCGACAAGGGCGCCAAGGCGGCAAAGGGCGGGAAGAAGCACTGAAGCCCGCACAACGCGCCAATCCTTGGGGTGCGTCGCTGCCGCTGCACGCGCGACTCCACCACCGCATTGCAACATGCCTTGAACGGAGCCACAGGATGTCTACGATCATCGCAGGACGTTTCGAAACGTTTGCCCACGCCGAGACCACCGCAACGCGTTTGATGGCGAAAGGCGTCAGGCAGGACGATCTGACCATGTTTTATGTGAACCCGCCGGGACAGCACGGCACCTACCCGATTGGCGGCGATGAAGCCGTGGACCCGGGTGCGAAGCACGCGGGCAGGGGCGCCGGGCGCGGCGTGTTGATGGGTGCCGCACTCGGTGCCGGTGTCGGTATCTGCCTGGCCGCTGCATTACGCGCCTGGTATGCCGCACCGCCGCAACCGTGGGTGCTGATCCTGGTACTGGTGTGTGCCACGGGAGTCGGTGCGTATGCAGGATCGCTGATGGGCGCGTTGTCGCAGACCAGTGGACGCAATGTGCGGGTGCGGCATGCCGGTGTACTGCTGGCCGCGCACGTCAGTTCCGACAATACTTCACTAGTGGCCAACGAACTGCGCCAGAACGGCGCACAGGATGTTGAGCGCGCCGATGGCCAATGGCGCGATGGAAATTGGGAAGACTTCGATCCGCTGGTGCCGCCCGTACCGGTGGGTCGTTGATGATTCGTGGATGTCGTACTCGTGAAGTTCGTTCACCTAGGAGGAATCGCACATGAAGCCCTTGGACCCGCAAGTACCGCCGCAATCGCCATCGGCCGCTCAGGCCCGGGGCGCATCGATCATCGGTGACGCCGAGCAGAAGAATGGCATTGGCTGCGGACCATTCGTGATGGCCGCCGACACGCTCGAAGGCAACAAGGTCGTGGACCCGTCGGGCGAGGAAATCGGCACCATCGACCACATCATGCTGGACGTGCTGGGCGGGCGGATTGCCTATGCCGTGCTGGCGATGGGCGGCTTCCTGGGCATCGGCGAGAAGCTGCACGCACTGCCATGGTCGGCATTGACGCTGGATACGCGCCGCAAGTGTTTCGTGCTGGGCGTGGAAAAGGAACGCATCAAGGCCGCGCCCGGTTTTGACAAGGAGCATTGGCCCACCATGGCCAACTCGCAATGGGCCACCACCATTCACGAGTACTACGGCATCTCGCCGTACTGGGAGAAGGATCGATACGATCCGTGGAACTGAGCCTGAGCGCTCCATACGAGACAAGCCCCGGCATTTGCCGGGGCTTTCTTGTGGCCACTGTTGCGGCCTTATACCTTGTGGTTCACCTGTCCGGGCGGCTTCTCGGCAGGGTCCGCGCGCATGCCGGTGGCGCGTTCCGGCTGGCCCGGCGGCAAGGGGGGTGGTGGCACGCGTGTGGTGAGCTGATTGGAAACGCCGAGGATGCCGGGCGGCGTCGATGCCGCTTTCTCGATCCGCTGCGACAGGTCGATATCTTCCACCTGTCCCGATAGGGTGACGCGTCGATCCACCACGTGGACGGTGACGTTGTCAGGCATATCGCCCCCGCAGATTTCGGCCACGCAGGTGCCGACGCGTTCGCGCAGCATTTCGTCCTCTTCTTCCGGACGGGTTTCGTTCAGGGCTTGGCTTTCCGTGGGCATGGCAATCCTTGTGTGAGTACGACTGAGCGATGGGACGCAATCGTCATGCCTGCCACGACGCTTGCCGTACGTCGCCATGCTTGTAATAACGACACGTCACGGCGCGGGACGACGGCCGTGTAGGACGCCACCGGCTTATCTGTCAATCGAGTGCTTCCTACAATGTAGACAGTCTGGACAGAAAGGGAGGGGCTTCATGGACAAGCCCGTGCATCGCCGGATTCTTCACCTTTTCGACCGGTTCGCCGGTGCTGCAACGCGGCAAGCCGGGTCTCCGGCGGCCTTCGTGCTCGCGTTGTTCGTGGTCGTGGTTTGGGCGATCACAGGGCCGATGTTCGGCTACTCCGAAACCTGGCAACTGGTGATCAACACCGGCACCACGATCGTGACGTTCCTGATGGTGTTCCTGATCCAGCAGAGCCAGAACAAGGATTCGGTTGCCGTGCACCTGAAACTCAACGAGTTGCTGGCGTCGCATCGCGAGGCGAGCAACCATCTGGTGGCCATCGAGGATCTCGACGAGGAAGAACTGCGCCAGTTGGTGGAGTTCTACCGCAAGCTGGCCAAGCTGGCCGATGAAGAGGGCGGCGTGAAATGCAGCCACTCCATCGACGAAGCGCACCAGAACCACCAGGACAAGATGAAAGCGCAACGGGCACGGCGCGGCGATGCGCAAGATATCGCCGCTGGCAGCCGCACCGGGCGCGCGCCGCAAAAGAATGCCGCCTAGAAGAATGCCGCAGGCACGCTTCTGGCAACGCGTGCAGGGAAACTTCAGCGTAGTCCAACCCATGTAGTCCAACGCGGCCACAGTCCGCACAGGAGCCCACCTTGGCAACGACGGCGACTCCCGAAGCAGTGGCACACGGCAGGGCGGGCGAGCCTGCGATTGCGCCTGACGCAGAACAGCGTACCGACCACCGCGATGTCCGCGTGGTGCTATATGGCCGTGCGGATTTCAACGACCCGGCCAGCCATCAGGGCACCACGCTCAAGGGTATTGCGGAGCGGGTGGCGCGGCTCGCGGGCTTTCAGTTCGCGGGCAGCTACGATGCCAACACGCATGTGCCCTCGGCAGGGCGCTTCTACTTCATTCCCGCAGATACGCTGGTGGGCGTAGACACCGCGCGCCAGCTTGGCATCCAGAGCCTTGCCGACCTGTTCGGCGGCGTGGTGCCGCATGCCTTTATCGGCACGAAGGCGATCTCGCACGGACTCATCGCACCCGATGCGCGTGCGCCGGAGGGCTGGAGCGAAGAGTTTGCCGCACAGGTGAAGCCGCATGTGCTGCCCGGCTTCACGGCATTCACGCTCGACGACGCGCGCCGTGCCGCGCTGGCGATGCTCGACGAGGGCGCGGTGCGCATCAAGGAACCTTGCGGGATCGGCGGGCTCGGACAACAGGTGGTGGCGGACGAGGCGGAACTCGATGCCGCGCTGCAATCCCTCGATGCGGAGCGCGTGGCGGACGAGGGGCTGGTGGTGGAGCGCAATCTCGACGCCGTGACCACGTTCAGTGTCGGGCAGGTGGAAGTGGGCGGGCTGCAGGCCAGCTATTGCGGCACGCAGGATCTGACGCCGAACAACTCGGGCCAGCAGGTCTATGGCGGGTCCACACTGCGCGTGGTGCGCGGTACGCTGGAAAACCTGCTGGCGCATCCGATCGAAGCCCACTTGCACGAGGCTGTGCGCGCCGCCATCGCCTATCACGCGGCGGCAGTGGCGTGCTTTCCCGGCGTGCTGGTGTCGCGCTGCAACTATGACGTGGCGATGGGCACCGCCGGTGGCGTGCAGCGGCTGGGCGTGCTGGAGCAATCCTGGCGCGTAGGCGGCGCCACGGGCGCGGAGCTGGCAGCGCTGGCCGCGTTCCAGGCAGACCCGGCCTGCGTGCGTGCCACGGCCTGCACGCGGGAAATCTATGGCGCCAACCCCAAGGTGCCCGAAGATGCCGACGTTTACTTCCAGGGCGAAGACCGCAACGTCGGCGCACTGACCAAGTACGCGAGACTGGAGTCCGTATCCGATGGCCACACATGAAGAATCCATAAAGATCCATACCGATGGAGGCATGATTGCCGGCACGGTGATTTCACCGGCCACCAAGCTGCCCGGCGTGCTGTTCGTGCACGGCTGGGGCGGCAGCCAGCAGCAATACCTGGCGCGCGCGCGGGAGGTGGCCGGTATCGGCGCCGTCTGCATGACGTTCGACCTGACCGGGCACGCCGGCACCTCCTCCCAATACGAAACCGTCAGTCGCATGCGCAACCTGGCCGATGTGCTGGCCGCCTACGATGTGCTGGTGCGGCATCCTGAAGTGGATCGCAACGCCATCGCCGTGGTGGGCAGCAGCTACGGTGGCTACCTCGCGGCGGTGCTGTGCGAACTGCGGCCCGTGCGATGGCTGGCGTTCCGTGCGCCCGCGCTGTACATGGACAGCGGCTGGGAGTCTCCGAAGCGGCAACTGCATGTGGATCAGGACCTCGTGGCGTATCGCCGCAAGGTGGTGCCCGCCGAGACCAATCGCGCGCTGCGCAGCTGCGCCAATTTCAAGGGTGACGTGCTGGTGGTGGCGTCGCAGCACGACAACATCGTGCCGCATACGGCGGTACTCAGCTACGTGGATGCCTGCATCCAGGCCAGCTCCATCACGTACCGCGTGCTCAAGGGTGCCGATCACGGGCTGACCACCGAGGACAGCCAGCGCGCCTACACCAAGCTGTTGCTCGGCTGGCTGCGCGAGATGGTGACCGAGGCACGGACCGGTCCGGCGATTCCCTCGCGTCCGGCGAAGGCATCTTCCCCCATGGCAGATGCCGACGATGGCATCGATCCGAACAGCGGCGCAGACGCCGCGAAGCAAGCCATGGCCGTGGCCGATGGCGATGAGGACGACAACGATCCCCAGCGCATCGCCGCGCAGCCCGCCCGTGCCGCGGAATAGCGACGGTTTGCAGGACTTGCAAGTTTGCAGCGAAGATGTGTTTTGAGCCGGTAATAACTGCAATGCCTGGCGGCATGGCCGGACGCGCACGGGAGCCAGTCGATGGCACGCCTTGTGCGTCTGCGCAGCCACATGAAAGCCGCCACCACTCCCGCCGCAGAACAGGATCGTCCGCCAGCCGGTGCGCCCATCGAGGTGGCGTTGCGCAAGATAGGGCTGCATCACGTCGACGACGGCGAACCCGGTATCACGCGTCGCCGCAGCGGCAAGGGCTTCGTGTATGAGACGCCTGCAGGCAAGCGCGTGGATGCCGCGACACAGGCCCGCATCGACGCGCTGGCGATCCCGCCGGCGTACGAATCAGTCTGGGTGTGTTGCGATCCGGCTGGACACCTGCAAGCCACGGGTCGCGATGCGCGCGGCCGCAAGCAATACCTCTATCACGCGGACTGGGCCGCGCTGCGCGACGCTGACAAGTACGCGCGGCTGATGGCATTCGGTCACGCGCTGCCGCGCCTGCGGGGCCGCCTGTCACGCGATCTTGCGCGCAACGGCATGCCGCGCGAGAAAGTGCTGGCTGCCGTGGTGACGCTGCTCGATGCCACGCTGGTACGCGTGGGCACGCCGCGCTATGCCGAAGAGAATCGCACGTATGGCCTGACCACGCTGCGACGCAAGCATGTGGCCGTGCGCGGCAGCCGGTTGCGCTTCCAGTTCACGGGCAAGAGCGGCGTCACGCACGATGTGTCGGTCAACGACGCGCGGCTTGCACGCATCGTACGCAATTGCACCGAACTGCCGGGTCAGAGTCTGTTCAAGTACAAGGACCCCGACGGCCAGGTGCGTGAAATCGGATCGGCGGACGTCAACGCTTACTTGCAGGAAGTCACGGGCGGCGAATTCACCGCCAAGGATTTTCGTACGTGGGCCGGCAGCGTGCATGCGCTGGCGCTGCTGCGCAAGACCGCTGCCGATAGCGAAACCGCGCGCAAGAAGGCGGTGGTCGATGTCATCAAGGAAGTGGCACGCCGGCTACGCAATACGGTGGCTGTCTGCCGCAAATGCTATGTCCATCCCGATGTGCTGGCCGCGTTCATGACCGACACGTTGCACGCTTTACCGGCACCGCGTGCAGGCGTGCGCCTGCGCATGGACGAGGCGCGGCTGCTGGTGTTGCTGGAAGCCACGCTGGCGCCCCCGCGCGCGTCGCGTCGCGCCGCATGATCCGTGCGCGATGACCGGCACGCCTATTGCATGGTTTCACGCATCAACAACAAGCAGAACGTGCAATCGAGGCCAAGGTGGAACACGCAGTCATCAGTTGCCTGCAGGCTGACAGCAGCAGCCCGGCAATGCATTCTTCGGAAGCCGCCTATGTGTCGCTTCCCGCTGCTGAATCTCTCCCCCATGACGTGGCGCCACGCGCCCCCACTGCACGGCCACGCGCCGTGCGTGGGTCCGACGCGCGCCAGACACGCGTGTTGATGCAGGCATTGTGCGAAATGCGGATCGAACTCGGTGGCGACGAGGCGCCGTGGTGTCCGGTGACCATGGAAAGCCGACAACTTGCCACCAGGGCGCTGTGGCAGAACCGCGAACGGGCGCTGTATGTGCAACCCGATATCGAACGCGATGTCGAAGCGCGCCTCGATGCGGGATTCCGCCACGCACGCAACGGCGCATCGCGTGACGCCGCAGCCGAATTCAAGCGCGCCTACCTGCTGCTGTGCTGTGTGCTGGCGCACGCGCGAGATATCGCACGCTGACTGTCGCCGCGCCCGTCACGGGCCGATGTAGCCTGGCAGTCCGCGTGCCTTCTTGCTCAGTGCCAGTTGCACGGCGTTTGCCAGTGCCGTGGCAAAGCCGTGGTGGGTATCGAACGATGGCGCGATGTGCTTGCGGAAGAAGTCGGCCCAGCGGAAATCGGGATAGGCCGCCTTGACCTTGCGATAGCCCCCGGAGAGTTGCACGAATGCCTCCAGGGTGCGATACGGATCATCGCGCATGCTGTGGATATCGGGCGGCAGTGCCGAGATCGGGTAACGCTTGCCGTGCTCGTCGTAGGGATGAACCATGTGGTGATCCACCATGTATTTCCAGAACTCGCGCGTGGACAGGTGACTGAGATCGGCCCGCACGATGGCGGGCACCATCACGATGCCCATCTCGTGCCACGCGCGTACCCAGTGATGATGGTCCACCACGTAGAGCGATTGCTCCGGGCCAAGAACCACATGGATGCGATGCTTGTCCAGGAAGGCGGGCAGGTCCGCGTGGGAGAGCCGCCGCGTCACGTGGATTTTCTGCTCGACGTGATACTTGCCGACGGTGATCTGCGTGGGCCGCAAATGATCCACGGGCACCATCAGCCCCGCGCCCTCGCGCAGACGCGCTTGCGTTTGCCCTTGCCCGAGGGCTTCTTATCCTTCTTTGACGTCGCGTCCGGTGTGGCTTTCGGTGTGGATTTGGGTGTGGTTTTTTTCGGCATGGCAGTCTTGGCGGCTGAGGCAACGACTGGGCGCTGCAAGCTTCATGCCTTGCATTGTTCGCGTGGAGAAGGGAATCCTTGCCATCGCTTGTAACCCCGCGTGTAACCGTTACGCGATGGCGCGGAGTGACGACCCTGCGCCTGTACCAGACGGCGAGGGCACGGATTTTGCGCCTGGTTTGCGCGATGCCAACTATGAGGAGGGCCCATGTCGACACCGAAGAAAGTGCCGGCCCAGCATCAGTCGCGGCAACCCGGCGTGGAGGCACACATGGAGCCTCGGCCGGACAGCGGCGCCGACGACTACGTGGGCAGCGGACGATTGAAAGGAAAGGTGGCGCTGGTGACGGGCGGCGACAGTGGCATCGGGCGTGCGATCGCCGTGGCCTTCGCGCGTGAAGGGGCCGATGTGGCGTTCGCCTACCTGGATGAGCACGAGGATGCGAAGGAGACCGAGCGCCTGATCGAGGAAGCCGGACAGGGGGCGCTGGCCTTGCCTGGCGACATCGCGGACGTGGCCCAGGCAGACAAGATCGTGGCCGATACCGTGGCGCGCTTCGGCCGGCTCGACATCCTGATCAACAATGCGGCGGAACAGCATCCGCAGGACGACATTGAAGACGTGACACCGGATCAGGTGGAAGCCACGTTCCGCACCAATGTCTTTGCGATGTTCCACGTCACGCGTGCCGCCATGCCCCATCTGGGCAAGGGCGCATCGATCCTGAACACGACCTCGGTAACCGCCTATCGCGGTAGCGCGCATCTGCTCGACTACTCGGCGACGAAGGGCGCCATTGTCGCGTTCACGCGCTCGCTGGCACTGCAGGTGGTCAAGCGCGGCATACGCGTCAACGGGGTGGCGCCGGGTCCGATCTGGACGCCGCTGATTCCCTCGACGTTCACGGCGGAGGAAGTGTCGGAGTTCGGCAGCAAGACCCCGATGGGGCGGCCCGGCCAACCCTTCGAGGTGGCGTCGGGCTATGTCTTCCTGGCCTCGGATGCGGCCAGCTATATCACTGGCCAGATCCTGCACATCAACGGTGGGGAAGTGGTCAACGCATAGCGTTCAAAGTGTGAATTCAACACGGAGGAAACGATCATGTCATCGATAGTTGCCGGGCGTTTCGCGTCCATTCCCGAGGCCGAGCAAGCGGCCCAGAAGTTGTACGACAGGGGCTTTTCGGTCTGGGATGTGTCGATCATGTCGGTCGATCCCGGTGGCGCGCGCGCACCGGGCGTGCTGCTCGCCGCGCGGGCCGGCGGCGAGCGCCGGGAAGAAGTGCTGTCCGTGTTGCGCGAGGGGGGCGCCGCGGATTGCGAACGCGCCAAGGGTCATTGGGAAGGCGGACGCTGGACCGATTTCGATCCAAAGCGCGCCCCCTCGCTGGTGGATGCCCCGGAGGGCGAATGCTGGCCTGTGCCAGGCAAGCGCGAAACGGCGGATTCCGCCCATACGAACCATGCCGCCCCGGTCGCCAGGGAGGCCGTGGCGGAAGACAGTACCGGTAACGAAGACCCCGGCAGCGAACTGGAGCACTACGTAGACCGCCAGGTCGCGAGCCATAACTAGTCAGGGGGCATATGTCGCGCAAGGAAATGGCGGAACTCGATACGCTGCGTCCCACGCAGATCACGCTGGGCCTCTACCAGATGCATGAGAAGGCGGAGGTCAGCAACAAGCCGCGCAGTGACGCGGCGCGCAAGCGCTTCATGGAAAGTCATCGCATCCAGACCATCGCGGGTCCGGGCGGCGCACTCTATATCGCCGATCATCACCACTGGGCGCGTGCGTGGCTCGAACTGGGCTGGGAGTCCGCGCCCGTGGAGGTGATAACGGATCTGAGCAATCTGTCGCCCGGCAAGTTCTGGAAGCGCATGCGTGCGATGGGGCATGTGCATCCGTATGACGAGCATGGCAAGCGGCTCGAGATCGATGCACTGCCTGCCACGCTGATGGCGATGCGCGATGATCCGTATCGCAGTCTCGCGGCATTCACGCGCAATGCCGGCGCGTATCGCAAGCCAGGCAATGCATACGGTGACTTTCGCTGGGCCGCATTCTTCCGTCGTCATGTCGAGGAAGACTTGCAGAGCATCGCAGGGTTTGCGCGGGCAATGACGATCGCCATTCCGCTGGCCCGCAGCAGCAAGGCCAGGACGCTGCCGGGTTTTATCGGCAAGTACGTGCCGGAGTGATCGATAAAAAAACACCGCCTCCGCGCATGACGCGGAGGCGGTGTTGTCGTGCGCAGCACCCTATCAGCTTTTGGATTTGTGCTGCGGCTTTCCCTTCTGGCTGGTACTCGCCATCTTTTTCAGTTCCGTCTCGCTCATCGACTTTGCCATCGACTTCGAGGCGCCCTTGAGCGTACTGGCCTTGCGCTCGCCGCGCTTGGCGGACAACGCCGCGCCTGCGGCCATCTGCTGCGCCTTGGATTTCGCTGGCATCGCTGACTCCTTCGAGAAAAATTCGAGACCTATATGCGACCGAGGACCACAAGGATGACGACGATCAGGACGATAAGCCCCAGGCCACCGCTCGGGCCGTAACCCCATCCGGAGCTGTAGGGCCATGTCGGCAAGGCACCCAGCAACAGAAGAATAAGAATGATCAGAAGAATGGTACCGATGCCCATGTTTTGCTCCTTTATTGTGGCGCTGGCGCACGGCGGAGAATGCATGTCCGCGCGCTTTGTCCCGGTATGTTCAGGTTAGGACAGCGCCGGTGCGCATTAAGGCGGGCAGGGGCTGAAATCGGTGTAGGAATATGACGACGCCACATGGAAAATGCCGCAGCGCACCTTGCGGGCGTGCTGCGGCAATATGGCCGACGCGGTAAAAATAGCGGCGTCAGAATGCGGCGCGATAGATCGACAGGGCGTCCGCTTCGGTGACTTCGCGCGGATTGTTCACCAGCAGGCGCGTCTGCAGCATGGCGTCGCTGGCCATGCGAGGCAGGTCACTTTCCGCTACGCCCACTTCGCGCAACGTGCGCGGAATGCCGGTAGCCTCGACCAGTCCTTCGATATGCGCGATCAGTGCAGCGGTCTTGGTTTCGTCGCTGCCGGTGGTGCCGGGCAGCACCACGTCGCACAGTTCGGCGTAGCGCTTGCATGCAGCCGGCGCGTTGAACTTCATCACGTGCGGCAGCACCAGTGCATTGGAGAGGCCATGCGCCACATGGAAGATGCCGCCAATCGGATAGGCCAGCGCGTGCACGGCGGCCACGGGTGAGTTGGCAAATGCCTGTCCCGCGAACATCGCGCCCAGCAACATGGCTTCGCGCGCGTTGCGGTCGTGGCCATTCTCGCAGGCGAGCATCAGGTTCTGCGAAAGCAGTTGCAGGGCGCGCACCGCCAGCATGTCGGAGACCGGATTCTTCAGATGCGCGCTCGTATAGGCTTCGATCGCATGCACCATCGCGTCGATACCGGTGGCAGCCGTGGCGCCGCGCGGCAGGCCCAGTGTGAGTTCTGCATCGAGAATCGCCAGGTCGGCAAATAACTGCGGCGCGACCACGCCCATCTTGGTGGTCTCTCCCGTGGTGACGATCGATACCGCCGTGACTTCGGAACCGGTCCCGGCAGTGGTCGGCATCTGCACGAGCGGCAGCCGCGTGCCGGTGACCTTCTTCACACCGTACATGTCCTTGAGCGATTGCGTGGCCGGCAGCAGCACGGCAATCAGCTTGGCCACGTCCATCGACGATCCCCCGCCCAGCCCCAGCACCACCTCTGCATGGGCAGCGCGCGCGCGCTCGGTGGCTTCGAGCACCACGTGTTCGGCCGGGTCCGCGATGACGTCGTCGATCACGGTGACTTCCCACGCATGCTTGCCGAGGTCATCGAGTGCAGGGGCCAGCAGGCCGCTCTTCGCGAGAAAGCCGTCGGTGACCACGCAGAGGCGACGCGCCTGCGGAAAGGATTCGCGCAGCAGCGCGCCAAGCCGGCGCGCCGCGCCGAATTCGACGATCACGGTTGGCGCGGTCTGGAAACGGAAGGGGTTCATCGATGTCTCCGGATTTCTTGGTTTCTTTTACATTTGCAGGCAAAGATACTTGATCTCGAGATATTCCTCGATGCCATGGCGCGAACCTTCGCGGCCGACGCCGGATTGCTTGATGCCGCCGAACGGCGCCACCTCGTTCGAGATCAGGCCCGTATTCAGGCCCACCATGCCGTATTCGAGTGCTTCACCGGTGCGCCAGGCGCGAGCGATATCGCGCGTGTAGAGGTAGGCGGCGAGTCCGAACTCGGTGGCGTTGGCGGCGGCAATCGCGTCTTCATCGCGCTGGAAACGGAACAGCGGTGCCACCGGTCCGAAGATTTCTTCGCGCGCCACGCGCATGTCGGCGGTGGCATCGGCGATCACGGTCGGCGTGTAGAACGTGCCGCCCAGCTTGTGCGTGCCGCCGCCGGTCAGCACGCGGCCGCCCTTGGCTGTGGCGTCCTCCACGAGCGAACCCACCTTCTTGATGGCCTTCTCTTCGATCAGCGGTCCGATCACCACGCCGTCTTCCAGCCCATTGCCCACGCGCAACTGGCCGGTGCGTTCGGCAAACTTTGCAGCGAACGCATCGTAGATGCCGTCCTGGATGTAGAAGCGATTGGCGCAGACGCAGGTCTGTCCGCCGTTGCGATACTTGGCCGCGATGGCACCTTCCACGGCAGCATCGACATCGGCATCGTCGAACACGATGAACGGCGCATTGCCGCCGAGTTCGAGCGACAGGCGTTTGATGGTGGGCGCCGATTGCGCCATCAGGATGCGGCCCACTTCCGTGGAGCCCGTAAACGACAGCTTGCGCACGATGGGGCTGCCGGTCAGCACCGCGCCAATGGTTTTCGAATCACCGGTAACCACTTGCAGCACGCCTGCGGGCACGCCGGCGCGACGCGCAAGTTCAGCCAGTGCAAACGCAGAGAGCGGCGTCAGCTCGGCGGGCTTGATGACAATGGCGCAGCCGGCAGCCAGTGCGGGCGCGGCCTTGCGCGTGATCATCGCGGCCGGGAAGTTCCACGGTGTGATGGCTGCGCAGACGCCGACCGGCTGGCGCAACGTGACCAGGCGTTTATCGGACGCTGGCGTGGCCAGCACTTCGCCATCCACGCGCTTGGCTTCTTCCGCGAACCACTCGATAAAGCTGGCGGCATAGGCGATCTCGCCCCTGGCCTCGGCCAACGGCTTGCCTTGCTCGCGCGTCATCAGCAGGGCGAGGTCGTCGGTGTTGGCGATCATCAGGTCGAACCAGCGGCGCAGGATCGTGGCGCGCTGCTTGCCGGTCTTCGCGGCCCATTCCTTCTGCGCGGCCTCGGCGGCAACGATGGCACGTTCGGTCTCGGCGGCGCCCAGGTCCGCGACGCGGGCGATGACCTCGCCCGTGGCCGGATCGGTCACATCGAACGTGGCGCCGGAGTCGGCGGCCACCCAATTGCCATCGATATAAGCCTGTTGGCGGAACAGCGAGGGGTCTTTGAGTTGCATGGCGGGGGTTTCCGGGTTGCGTGGCAGTTCGGGTTGCCTATGTTCAATAGGTTGAACTAGTATTCGGTATGTGGAACGATCGTCAAATCATACGCCCATGCCGGAAAGACTGCCAGTGGGGCGTGGCCGTTCCCTCAATCTTGAATCCGTCGCTACTGCCGCCTCATGCCCAAGTCCACTTACTCGCCTGACGATGCCGCACGCCCCACCTCGCCAGCGGTGGTACGCGCCGTCCAGGTGATCGACGCCATCGCCGCCGCGTCCGATCCTCTGACGCTGGCCGACCTGACGCGGCTGACCGGCGCACCCAAAAGCTCGCTGCACGGCATGTGCGACACGCTCGTCCAGCTGCAACTGCTCAAGCGGCTGCCCAATGGCGCGATGGCGCTGGGTCCGCACGTCATGGGCTGGGCCAATGCCTTCCTGTCGCAGACGCAGATCACCGGGGAGTTTCACGCGATGTGGAGCGAGACCGATGCGTTTCACGATGCCACGGTCACGTTGTCGATGATCGATGGGACAGAGGTGGTCTACCTGGCGTGCCAGAACGGCGACCGGCCGCTCGGCGTGACGTTCCGCATCGGCATGCGGCTGCCCGCGCCTTATACCGCCACGGGCAAGGCCATCCTGAGCACGCTGCATACGGCGGATGTCCACCACATGTTTGCCCATGGCCTGCCGCCGCCGCTCACGCGCGCGAGCGTGGCATCGGCCGCGCAGTTGATCGACGAACTCGAGCAGGTGCGCAGCGACGGCTATTCGATCGACAACGGGCAGATGAGGGAAGGCATGACGTGCTTTGGTGCGCCGGTGTTCGATGCCACGCGATCGGTGGCCGCCGGGGCCGTGGCGGTGAGTTACCTGAGCAGCGAGATCGACGCGGCTACCGGGCAGGCGATCGGGCGGCAGGTGCGCGCGCTGGCCAATCGGCTGTCGGCACGGTTGGGTGCGGCCATCCCCTGATGGGGGGAGGGCTGTGACGGGCGTGCCGAGGGGTTCCCGCGCAGACGGATTCTTTTGCGCGGCATCAATAGTACGGCTTCGTTGAATGGCTAGCATCCGACAGTTCCATTCCCGGATGCCCGCAATGACTGCAGTCACGGCCGATGCCACCGGCCGCCTTCCAGATTCTCCTCCCGAGACGCCGTATTCCACTTCCGAGCAGCGCATCATCCGGCGGCCCCAGCTTGTGGCGCCCGCCGGTTCCCTCGCCGCACTGCGCATGGCGTTGCAGCACGGCGCCGATGCCGTCTACCTGGGGCTGCGCGATGCCACCAACGCGCGCAATTTCGGTGGACTCAATTTCAGCGAAGACGATATCCGCAAGGGCGTGGCCGAAGCCCACGCGCGTGGGGCAGAGGTGCTGTTCGCGATCAATACCTTCGCGCAGATGGGCCAGGTCGAACGCTGGCACCATGCTGTGGATGCGGCGGCCGGCCTGGGTGCCGATGCGGTGATCATGGCCGACGCCGGCCTGATTGCCTACGCCGCCAGACGGCACCCCTCGCTGCGCATCCATCTTTCCGTGCAGGGTTCCGCTACCCATCTCGACGCCATCGCGTTGATGCGCCAGCAGTTCGGCATCCGGCGCGTGGTGCTGCCGCGCGTCTTGTCCGTGCCGCAGATCGCGAAGCTGGCGCGGCAGACCGATATGGAGCTGGAGGTGTTCGGCTTCGGCAGCCTGTGCGTGATGGCGGAGGGCCGCTGCCTGCTGTCGTCGTATGCCACCGGCGATTCGCCGAACAACAAGGGCGTCTGCTCGCCCGCGCACGCGGTGCGATGGGACGAACACGACGGCACGATGGACGCGCGCCTCTCGGGCATCCTGATCGACCGCTACGCGCCGGGTGAGCCCGCCGGCTATCCCACGCTCTGCAAGGGACGGTTCACGGTGGAAGGCGAGCGCGGTTATGTACTGGAGGAACCCACGAGCCTGAACGCGGTGTCGCTGTTGCCGGCGCTGATCGACATGGGCATCGCCGCCATCAAGATCGAGGGTCGGCAACGCAGCCCGCGCTATGTGGCCGATGTGGTCGGTGTGCTGCGCGCCGCCATCGACGACGCCTGCCGCGATCCGAAACGCTTTTCCCCGCGCCAGGAATGGCAGGCTACGCTGGGCCGCCACGCAGAAGGCGACCAGGTGACCCAGGGGGCGTACGACAGGCCCTGGCGCTGACGTCTACCGTCCCCCGTCGCGGCAACTTCTGTTCCCCACTTTCCATCACAACCATGCCCACGTCCCTCGTATTCCCACCCGAGCGCGATGACTTTCGCATTGCGCTCGGGCCCCTGCTTTACTACTGGCCGCATCGGTCGGTCCTGTCCTTTTATGCCGCTGTGGCCGATCTGCCTGTGGATCGTGTCTATCTGGGCGAGACCGTCTGCACGCGCCGCCATGAATTGCGCTTCGCACAATGGATTGAGATTGCGCAGATGCTGCGCGAGACGGGCAAGCAGGTGATCCTGTCCACGCCGGTGCTGGTCGAGTCCGAATCGGATATCGCCGTCATGCGCCGCGTCTGTGCGCAGGACGATTTCCTGGTGGAGGCCAATGACCTCGGCGCGGTGCGCTGCATGGAGCGCCGGCCTTTCGTCGGCGGTCCGCATTTGAATGTCTATCACGCGGATACGCTGGCGTGGCTGGGCCAACTGGGCGCCGTGGGGTGCACGGTGCCGGTGGAGATGGACGGGCGCTCGATGTTGTCGTTGAGCGCGGCCCGCCCGGCCGGCATGACGCTGGAGGCGATGGTGTGGGGACGCATGCCGCTGGCGTTCTCGGCGCGTTGCTTCACGGCGCGCCATCATCGGCTGCGCAAGGATGCCTGCGAGTTCCGGTGCCTGGAGTATCCCGACGGCCTGGTGGCCAACACGGGCGAGGGCCAGGCATTCTTCACGCTCAATGGCATCCAGACACAAAGCGCAACGTGCCTCGACCTGTGTGGCGAAGTCTCGAACATGGCAGTCGGGGGTATCGACTACGTGCGCGTGAGTCCGCATGCGACCGGCACATTCGAAGCCATTGCGCATCTCGACGCCATCCGGCGGGGCGATTCCATGGCGGGGCCCAGTCCCGCGATGCCGGCGGGCGCCCAGCCGAGCAACGGGTATTGGACGGGTGCCCCGGGCATCCAGTGGATTGCGCAGGAGCACGCAGAGGCATGACGATCCTGAACACGATGATGACGCGGGTGCATCGGCGTATGCCTGCCCCGCTGCGCGCGGCACCGTTGGTGGCTGCACTGGAAGCGATGCGTCGCGCGGGATGGATGGAGCCGCCTGCTGCGCTTGAAGGCCGGACCTTCTCGCTGACCGTCGACGACATGGGGCTGGAAGTGCGTTTTCGCTGCCGGGACGGAAAATTCCGGGCTGGACCGTTCGACAGCGCCGAAAGCGATCTGACGCTGCACGCCAATGCGCTCAGCTATCTGCGTTTGATCGGCGGGGATGCCGATACCGATACGCTGTTTTTCCAGCGGCGGCTGTCGATACGCGGTGACACGGCACTCGGGCTCGAAGTGAAATACTGGCTCGATGCCGCGCCCCGGCCCGAGTGGCTGGGGGCACTGGCGCGGCGGCTGGCGTTGCTGTTTCCGGAGCCTGCGGCGACGCCGGCGCAAACGACTGCGCACGCATCCTCGCCAACTTCCTCGCCAACATCCTCGCCAACATCCACTGGCTAGAACTCGGGCATGACGCTGCCGTAGTGCGTGCCGCGCTGCTTGTAGCAGTGGCTGGCACGCAGCACGGCACTTGGCGCGTGGGCGAGGTCGTCCATCGCATGGAAGCGTGCGAGCGTTGTGGCGAGTTCCTGTTCGCTGCGCGCATGAACCATGGCGAAGAGGTTGTACTGCCACGTGGGCAAGCGACGCGGACGGCGGAAACACATCGTGACGTACGGCACCTGGGCCAGCCGTACCCCGACCGAATCCACGCGATTGTCGGGCACATTCCAGACACACATGACATTGTGCGTATAGCCGAAATGGCGGTGGCGCAGGATGGCGCCGAAACGCCGGATCACGCCGGACTGGCGCCACGCGGTAAGCCGTCTCAGCGTTTCTGGCAACGACAATCCGCTACGCCGCGCGAGCGCGTGATAGGGATGCGGCGTCAGCGGCAGGCCCACCTCCAGCGCGGCAGCCAGACGCCAGTCGGCCTCGTCGAGCGCTGGCCGTACCGGGTGCTTGAGGCTGCAGGGTTTGTCCAACGCGTCCGGTCCGTGGCAGCCGTGGCCGGGCGCCAGCGGCAGGCCCAGGTCGGCCCGGTACTCCCTTTCCAGCGGCAGGTCGATGGGGCGCTGGCCCACATCCGCGCCAATGCGGTTCAGCACCTCATCGAGCAGAACCTGATCCCGCGCACCGGCCACGAACCAGAGGTTGAAACGATGGCCGTCGCGCACGTGGCTCTGGCTGATGGCGGGATCGTCGTTGATGCGCTCCACGACGCGCTCAAGTCGGGCAACGGGAATGTTCAGCGCCGCAACGGTGCTGGCCCCGATGGTATTCGGTGCGAACACCGCACCGATTCGGCTGATGCGGCCGCTGCCCACATCGCGTGCGAGCAGGCTCAGAACGGTGTGTTCGGCGAGGTCGAACGCCTCGCCAGTGGAAAGGTAGGGACGCGCATGGAGCGGGAAGTCGTGCTGGATGCGCTGGTACAGCTTGTTTTCATCGAACATGGCAGACGGGCGACCGGGACTGGACGCGTAACAAGGCGTGGAGTCAATGCGCAGGTGCCGTGTCTTGCTATGAACCGGAGCACGCCCGCATCATGCGGGCATCATGTGGAAGTTGGACCGTCCCCTCGTTGATACGGGTCAAGCGGTGTCCAGATGGTAGGCCGACGCAATCGCCGTCGCCCGTTGCTCCATCCGTACGGCGAGCAGCGCGATACCGAGTGCGGCCAGCGGGGCGAGTGCGGCGATCCACGGCAATGCGCCGAGCCCCAATGCACGTTCGACCACGACGCCACCCAGCCACGCCCCAAGACCGTTACCCAGGTTGAACGCCGCGATGTTGAAGCTCGATGCAAGGTTTTCACCAGCGCCGCGCGCATGGCGCAGCACGCGCAGTTGCAGCGGAGAGACCGTGGCGAACGCTGCGATGCCAAGCAGGGCGATGAAGACGGTCATGCCAGCCTGGTGGTGCAGCGTCAGCGTCATGGTGGCAAGCACCAGGGTCAGTGCCAGCAGCGCGCCCAGGAGAGCGCCCGTGGGACGGCGGTCCGCCATGCGTCCGCCGATGATGTTGCCGACGATCATGCCGCCGCCGAACAGCAGCAGGATGGGCGATACAGCGCTTTCGCCGAACCCTGTCACGCGCGTCAGCAGCGGCTGGATATAGGTGATCACCGCGAAGACGCCCATCGATTGCAGCACCGTCATGAGCAGCCCGAGTTGGACCTGCGGCCGGACCACCGTGCGCAGTTCATCGATCAGGCGAACCGGCGCGGAGTCGTCGCGGCTCGACTTCACCAGCAGCGCGATCACGATCAGCGAGATCACACCGATCACCGTCATTGCCCAGAACGTCGAGCGCCATCCCATATGCAGGCCGAGCCAGGCACCAGCCGGCATGCCGAGCAGCGTGGCGAGGGTCAGGCCCGAGAACATGATCGAGATAGCCGATGCCTTGCGGTTCGGTGGCACCAGGCTGGTGGCGACCACTGCGCCGACGCCGAAGAACGTGCCATGCGTCAGTGACGTGACCACGCGCGCAATCATCAGCGTGGTGTAGTCCGGCGCCAGCGCGCAGGCGGCGTTGCCGATGGTGTAGATCGCCATGAGCGCCATCAACACCGCCTTTCGCGGCATGCGGCGCGTCAACAGCGTCAGGATGGGCGCGCCGGCAAAAACGCCCAGCGCGTAGCCGGACACCAGCATGCCAGCGGCGGCGATGGTCACGTGAAGGTCTGCCGAGACCTGCAACAGCAGACCCATGATCACGAACTCCGCGCAGCCGATGCCGAAGGACCCGGCAGTCAGCGCATAGAGTGCGGCCGGCATGCGTGAGCCGGTGTTGGGAGCGAGGGTAGGGGGCATGGGGTTTCGTCTGAGAATGCGGGCGCGGGAGGAAGTCCTGCAGAGGCCCGCAGAGAGAGAGTAGTCAGGGGCGAAGTGTGGGGCTTCTCGATCTTATGAAAAACGGGCAATATCCATAATCAGTTTCAAGAATCAATTGAGAATAATGGATCGCATCGGTGACATTTCGTTGTTCCTGCGCGTGCTCGACCTGGGTTCGATCAGCGCTGGCGCCCGCAGCCTGGACCTCTCCGTCGCAGTGGCCAGCCAGCGGCTGCAACGGCTGGAGCGGGAACTGGGCGTCAGGCTGCTGCATCGCACCACGCGGCGCCTGCATGCCACCCCCGAGGGGGCGGTCCTGGCCGAACAGGGCCGCGCGCTGGTGGAAGACCTCGAAGCGTTATCCGGATCGCTGCGGCAGGCGGGCAGCGGCATCACGGGCACCTTGCGGGTAACCACGTCGGCGTCTTTCGGCCGGCAGTACATCTCCCCGCTATTGCCGGAATTCCTGCGCGCGCATCCGGGCGTCAACCTCAGCATCAACCTGAGCGACCACGTGCTCGATCTGGTCAGCAGCGGCTTCGACCTTGCCATCCGCATCGGCGCGCTGGAGGATTCGACGCTGGTGGCACGCAAGCTGGCGGACAACCGCCGGCTGCTTTGTGCAAGTCCGCAATACCTTGAGGAACATGGCATGCCGCAAACGCCGGAAGACCTGGCGCGGCATCAGTGCCTGGTGCTGGTGGGTGCGCAGGGGCGGGCCGATGTCTGGCGTTTCGAAGACGGCAAGGGGGGAGAGATTGCCGTGCGCGTGAGGGGAAGGGTGGAGGCGAACACTGGCGAACTGTTGTCCGATGCCGCGCTGGCCGGCTTCGGCATCGCGCTGCATTCCACCTGGCATGTCTGCGACGACCTGCGCACGGGCCGGCTGGTGCAGGTGTTGCAGGACTACCCGCTGGCTGTCACCGGCATTTACGCGTTGATGCCGGAGCGCCGACTGGTGCCGCCGCGTGTGCGGGCCTTCGTCGATTTTCTTGCCGAGCGCTGGCAGACATCGCCGCCGGGCAGTTCGAGCCCGGCCTTGGGTTTGCCGGAATCCTGACCTACATTCATTTGTTTGGCAACCACCCGCCGGCAACCATGCAACGGATTGCCTAATTCTTGAGCAGTCCGGTGCGAACCCGCGAAAACTGGGCTGCAGCGCGCCAAAGGCACAGATTATCCACAGAAACTGTGGATATCCTCAACGTGGGGCATCCCACCTTGGCGCAGTCGGGTTTTGGCTATGCTGTGGCACCAATGTCGCTCAACCGTCCGCTTCATGCTCGCTATGCGCAGGATCAGGATTGTCGTCGTGCCGATTGCCGCCGTGCTGGCTGTCTCGCTGGCCGGCTGCGTGTCCTATTACCGCGTGCCATCGGACGCCCCTTTCGCCAGTGTGCGGGTGGTGAGCAATACCGACGACCGGACTACCTTCAACGTGCTGGACCCGGCCGGGTGCCCCAAGCCGTATCCGCGCGTGCTGGCCGGTACGGGCAAGCAACTCGCGGCAATGGGGCGCGATTCCACGCTCGACATGGCAGGCAGTTCGCCCGAGCCGGCATCGCGCACGCGTGAGCGCAAGGTGGTGCCGGGCAAGCGTATCTATATTGCCGTGCTGTCCTATGCCGCGCCGCCGGCAGAGGAAATGCGCTGTGCGGCGGGGGTATCGTTCGTCCCGCAGACGGGCGGACAGTATGAAATCCGGTTCCAGCGCGACGAGGCTGCGACGCATTGCGGCGCGCGGGTGCTGCGGTTGCAGCCAAGGGCGGACGGTAGTGCGGCGTTGGCGCAGGAACCCTCGCAACAGGGGTTCCGGGCATTGCGTGCGGAATATCTTTGCGAGGCGCGCCCGGCGCAATGACGGGCCGCGCCTCTGTCTTGCAGAAGCAGCGCGAAGCGGATCAGCCTGCCTGTTCGATCAGGAAACGCTCCGGACGCTTGCCCAGCCAGGCCGGTGCGCGGCCACGGCCCGACCACGTCTTGCCGGACTTCGGATCACGATATTTCGGGGGCAGTGCGGACGCTGCCTTGGGCGCAGCGGCATGGGAGCCGGCCGGGCGGCCACGACGGCGCTTCGGCGCAATATCGTCGGCGGTCAGATCGTAGTCCGACATCAATTGCCGAATCTGCTCGATCACGTTAGCCACTTCATTGGCGCGCACTTCGCTGAGCTTGGCTTCGAGCGCTTCTTTTTCAGCCAGCAGTTGCTTGTAAGTCGGCATTTTATAGATCCCCGTTACAGTTGGCGGTAGTTTACCGTGGTCGCAATCTGGTCCGCATACCAAAAATATTACAAAGTAATTCCGAAAAAGCACGATTCAAACGTCGAATTGTGTAAAAAAAACTTCTCCGGAAGGGTGCAGGGCTGTAGCCAACTCCGATTTATCGGACTTTGCAGGACCACGTCACTGCAAAAATATCGCCGCAGGCCAACGCACCGGACAAGATCCTATCAGACCTGTAAATCACGGCAAACTATTCGGCCCCGATTTTCCTTTGCGCAATACCAGCAATTCCGCGAAAAAACCGCGTGACACTGGCTCCCGGACGGGGCCCCGAGATGCCAGATTGGCTGTCAGCATTGATATTTTTGTCATGTTGCCGTGTGGGTGAAGGCGCTACGGGCTAAATGAACAAGCCGGATTCACAATAAAAAACCCCCGGGCGGAAAGGTCCCGGGGGCTGAAATTCCACCGGTCATCCCAGGTGGAGGAGACATCGTTGTCGGTATCGGATTTTGCTTAGATTGCCCATCCGCCCGCATAAAACGCGGCGAGCGCCACGGCAATAGCCACCGTACCGATATTGAGCTTGCGCCATTCACCCGCCACCAGCCGGCCGATCACCAGCGTGCAGAAGCCGAGCATGATGCCAGTGACGATATTGCAGGTCAGCACGATGAATACCGCGCAGACCAGACCGGCCAGGGAATCGACCAGATCGTCCATATGCAGGCGCGACACGCTCGACAGCATCAGCAGGCCCACGTACATCAACGCGGGCGCCGTGGCATACGATGGCACCAGCGCCGCCAGCGGCGAGAAGAACATGACGGCCAGGAACAGGGCGCCCACGGTCACGGCTGCCAGACCGGTGCGCGCGCCAGCGGCCACGCCCACGGTCGATTCGATATAGGCCGCTGCGGGTGCGCCGCCGAAGAAGGCCGAGAAGATCGAGCTGACCGAATCCGCCGTCAGCGCACGGCCGCCGTTATGGATGCGGCCCGTGGCGTCGAGCTGGTTGGCCTGGCCGGCCACTGCGCGGATCGTACCGGTGGCATCGAACACGGCGGTCATCACCAGTGCCAGCACGCTGGGCAGCACGGCTGCAGACAGCGCGCCGCGAATGTCCATCGCGCCGATCAGCGAGGCCTGGCCCGGTGCGGACAACGTGGGCAGTGCAAAGATGCCAGTGAACTTCACGGCCGGATCGAAGGCGAGGCCCAGTGCCGAGATACCGACGATCACCAGCAGGATGCCGCCGGGCACGCGGCGACGTTCCAGGCCGAAGATCGCCGCCAGGCCCAGCACCGACATCATCACGGGGAAGGCGGTGATGTGGCCCAGTGCCACAGGCAGGCCGGGGCCTGGATTCTTCACCACGAGACCCACTTCGTTCGAAGCGATCAGCAGCAGGAAGAGGCCGATGCCGATGCCCGCACCGTGCGCTACGCCGGCAGGCAGGTTGCGCAGGATCCAGGAGCGTACGCCGGTCACAGAGATGGCCGTGAAGACCACGCCCATCAGGAACACGGCGCCGAGCGCCACGGCGGGGGTCAGCTTCTGTCCGAGCACGAGACCGAACGCCATGAAAGCGGTCAGCGAGATGGCACAGCCGATGGCGATGGGGAGTTTGGCCCACAGGCCCATCAGCAGCGATCCGAAGGCGGTGGTCAGGCAGACGGCCACGAACACGGCGCTGGTGTCGAACCCAGCCTTGCCGAGCATGCCCGGCACCACGAACACGGCATAGACCATCGCCATGAAGGTGGTGATGCCTGCCACCACTTCGCGGCGCTGCGTGCTGCCGCGCGCGCTGATCTGGAAATACTGGTCGATCTTGCCGCCGGGCTGCGGCGGCGCGCTGGCCACGTCCTGCACGTCCGTCACCGACGGATAGGGCTGTTCGATCATGGTTGTGTCTCCTTGCTGGGGCGCTGCGCACGTCCGCGTACGGATCGGGCGTCAGCCTCGTCTCACGTGGTTCCGGGTGCGAGGTCGGAGTCCCGGCGGCATCGGCAAGGGTGCGGGCGTCTCGTTCCTCGGTGTCCGGCCTCTGGTGAATCGTGATGAGCGACCAGGGGCCGGGTGCCGTTCGACGCCTCTGACGGGCGGGATCCGGCGAGGCTCAAAGGTAGGCGAGGCATTGCGGCCGTTCATCACCGGGGGCGGATGCGGAACATGCCGCGCGCCGAATAACCACGGGCTGGCGGTGCTTTCGACGGCTCAGGGATTTCCCTCGGTGGGTCCTGCGGAGCGTGTCATGCGTCACAACGCATGCGATTCCATGGAAATCCCGCACCGATGGCGACAGTTTCACTAAAGCTGGCCGCAAGTGTGGCCGATAGCCCTTTGGCAACACCCATATTCATAGACCGAGCCAGCGGAGCACAGCATGACCAGCGCGATGAGAGACATCGACGAGCGCACCAACCTGACCAACAACAACCAGTTCGAGTTGCTGTTGTTCCGACTGGGCGATGCAACCCACAGCGGACAGTCCGAACTGTTCGGCATCAACGTATTCAAGGTCAGGGAAATCCTGGTCATGCCATCGGTGACCACGGTGGTGGGCGCCGGCCCGTCGATCCTGGGCATGGCCGATATCCGCGGCCAGGTCATTCCGGTGATCGACCTGCCGCGCCTGCTGGAATGCTCGCCGAAATCGGGCCTCAACATCATGCTGGTGACCGAGTACGCGCGTTCGACGCAAGGCTTTGCCGTCGAAGCCGTCGAGGAAATCGTACGGCTCGACTGGAACCAGGTGATCTCCGCGGAGACCAGCGTCAAGGGCGGCCTGGTAACCAGCATCGCCAAGCTCGACGTGGGTGGCGACAACCCGCGCCTGGTGCAGGTGCTAGACGTGGAGCAGATCCTGCGCGACGTGCTGCCCACGCGCCAGCCCGATGTGGACCCCGCCACGGTGGGGCCGCAACTGACCATTCGCCCCGGCACCAAGATCCTGTGCGCTGACGATTCTGCACTGGCGCGTGGCCTGATCGAGAACGGCCTCAAGGCCATGGGCGTGCCCGTGGTGATGACCAAGACGGGCCAGGAGGCGTGGGAAATGCTCGGCCAGATTGCCGACCTGACCGCCAGCCAGGGCAAGACCATCCGCGATGAAGTGGCACTGGTGCTGACCGATCTGGAAATGCCCGAGATGGACGGCTTCACGCTGACGCGCAAGATCAAGGCCGATGCACGCCTGAAATCGCTGCCCGTGGTCATCCACTCGTCGCTGTCCGGCGAGGCCAGCGAGGAACACGTGCGCAAGGTTGGCGCCGATGCGTATGTGTCGAAGTTCCTGGCGAAGGATCTGGCGGATACGATTCGCGGCGTGCTGGCGCGGCATCCGTAAGGGACGTATTTTCCCTGTCGGTTTACTCCCCTCTCCCGCTCGCGGGAGAGGGGCGGGGGAGAGGGCCAGCAGTTCCACTTGCGACACGTCGTCAAGCAGAACCTCCAGCCCTCTCCCCCAACCCCTCTCCCGTTTCACGGGAGAGGGGAGTAACATCATCGGTTGCCCCTTCACCCTGTTTTGCCCAAAAAAAAGGCACGCCAGCTCCTTCGAGCACTGGCGCGGGTTGGCGGGCTGTCAAGAGGGCAATTATCCACGCAAGCTGTGGATAGTTCTGCCTCTCGGAAAGAATGCTACTTCGGCTGAGCCACGGTGCGCAGATACGGCTTCAGCGTCTTGAATCCCTCCGGATACTTCTTCTTTGCATCCTCGTCGGAGACCGACGTCGGGATGATCACGTCGTCGCCCGGCTTCCAGTTCACGGGCGTGGCCACGGTGTGTTTCGCATTGAGTTGCAGCGAGTCCAGCAGGCGCAGCACTTCGTCGAAATTGCGTCCCGCGCTCATCGGATAGACCAGCATCGCCTTGACCTTCTTGTCCGGTCCAATCCAGAACACCGAGCGGATGGTGGCGTTGTCCACGGCGGTGCGCGGACCACTGCCGCTGGCCTCGGGGTGAATCATGTCGTAGAGCTTGGATACGCTGAGATCGGCATCCCCGATCATCGGGTAGTTCACGGCCGTGCCCTGCGTTTCCTCGATGTCCTTGGCCCAGCGCGAGTGATCGGTCACGGGATCGATCGACAGGCCGATGACCTTGGTGTTGCGCTTCTCGAACTCGGGTTTCAGCTTGGCCATGTAGCCGAGTTCGGTGGTGCAGACCGGCGTGAAATCCTTGGGGTGCGAGAACAGGATGGCCCAGCTGTCGCCGATCCACTCATGGAAGTTGATCTTGCCCTCGGTGGTTTCTGCAGTGAAGTCGGGCGCGGTCTCGCCAATACGGATAGCCATGATGAAAGTTCCTTCGATGAGATGGACAGGGGGATGGGACCACGGAAATGCGCAATCCAGTATAGGAACTGGCGCGGCAAATGGGGAGTGTAGCGGTATCGTGGGCGTCACACGCGGCGGTGTGTGGTGAATCGCTCAGTCCGCACGCTCCAGGTCCGCGATCACGGCACGCAGGAACCGCGCGGCCTCGCCGCCCGTGACCACGCGGTGATCGAATGTCAGCGACAGCGGCATCACCCGGTGTACTGCCGGCACGCCATCGGCGGCCACCACCTCGGCGCGTATACGGCCCGCACCGAGAATGGCGACGGTGGGCGGCACCACGATGGGCGCGGCGTATCGTCCCGCGATCATGCCGAAGTTCGACAGCGTGATGGTGTTGCCGCGCATCTCCTCTGGCGCGATGGTGCGTGCCAGTACATCGGCGCGCATGCGGTCCAACCCGGCGCGCAGGTCGGCGGCGTCGCGCTGGCCCACGTTGCGCAGCACGGGCACGAACAATCCTTCCGGCAGATCCGCGGCGATACCCACATCGATCCGTTCGAGCAGATGCCGGCGTCCGGTCTTGCCTTCGTACCACGCATTGAGTGCGGGTTCCGCACGCACGCCTGCCACGAGTGCGCGCACGAGCCGGATGGTGACGTCGCGCCCTGCGGCGGTGACTTGCCACGCGTGAAGGTCGGCATCGTCCATCACGGTGGCAGCGGCCACTTCGCTCTGCGCGCGGGCCATGTTCTGCGCCATGGCACGGCGTACGCCACGCACGATATCGGCGGGACCGTTCTCGGCCAGCGTGGTGGCTACGCGTTGCACATCGGTGGCGGTGATCACGCCATCGCGGCCGGATGGGGTGACCATCGCCAGATCGACTGACAGTTTGCGCGCCAGTGCACGCACCGCTGGCGTGGCGCGCAGGCCGTGGCTGCCTTGCAGACCTGCCGCGCCGACGCGCGTTTCGCCTTCGCGCACGACATGTGTACCGACCTTGACCGCACCCACTACCGTGCCCGCATCATCGGAAGCGCCCGCGCCCTCGAAGCCCACGAGCGGTGCGCCCAGGTGCACGATGTCGCCCGGTTGCGCGAAGAGTCGCGCGACCTTTCCGCTGAACGGCGAAGGAATCTCGACGATGGCTTTCGCGGTTTCCACCGAAAGCAGGGGCTGGTCTGCGGCAATGCTGTCACCGGGCTTGACGTGCCACGTCACGATCTCGGCTTCCTGCAGGCCCTCTCCAAGGTCGGGCAGCTTGAAGGTCCGCATCGTTGTCTCCCTCTGGTTTCTGAACGCTAGGCGGCGTCGAGCGCGCGGCGCGCGGCATCGACGATCTGTGCCACCGACGGCAGGTAGCTGTGTTCCAGCCGCGCCAGCGGCACCACGGTGTCGTAGCCGGTCACGCGCTGCACCGGTGCGCTCAGCGAATACAGTCCCGCATCGGCCAGGTTCGCGGCAATCTCGGCGCCTACGCCCGCAGTGCGCGGTGCTTCGTGAACGATCACGCAGCGACCACTCTGCGCCACCGATTCGAGGATCGTTTCCATATCGAGCGGCTTGAGCGTGGCCACATCGATGACCGCTGCGGAAATGCCTTCGTCGGCCAGTTGCTCCGCAGCGGCGAGCGTCTCCTGCACCATCGCGCCCCAGCTCACGAGCGTGATGTCGGTGCCTTCGCGCAGCGTGAAGCAGGCGTCGAGCGGCAGGGCCTGACCATCGTCGAGCACTTCTTGCCGGAACAGGCGATACAGCCGCGTTGGCTCGAAGAAGATCACGGGATCCGGATCGCGTATGGCCGCGAGCAACAGGCCATAGGCACGCGCGGGCGAGGACGGCATCACCACGCGTAGCCCCGGGATATGGGCGAACAATGCCTCGGGGCTTTCGGAATGATGCTCGGGCGCATGGATGCCCGCACCGCTGGGCGCGCGCACGACCATCGGACAACCGAGCCGACCGCGTGTGCGATGCCGCATGTGGCCGGCGTGATTCAGGATGTTGTCGATGGCCGGATAGATGAAGCCGGCAAACTGGATTTCGGGCACGGGCTTGAGACCCATCGCCGCCATGCCGATGGCTGCGCCGACAATGCCGCCTTCGGCCAGCGGGGTATCGATGACGCGTGTCTCGCCAAAGCGCGCCTGCAGGCCAACCGTTGCACGGAAGACGCCGCCGTTGACGCCGATGTCTTCGCCAAGCAATACCACGTCAGCGTCGTGCGCGAGTTCATAGGCGAGGGCCAGATTCACGGCTTCCACGAGATGCAGTTCAGCCATGATCGCTCTCCGTGCTGGCGTTCGTCTGGGCGTAGCGTTGCGCGGTGTCGAGCTGCGCGGCCATGGCATCGGGCAACGTTTCGTAGAGGCAGTCGAACATGGCCGAGACATCGGGATGCGGCAGCGCCAGATAGGCTTGCACCGCATCGGCCACGGCCTGCTGGCATTCGCCGATCAGCGCTTCCTCACGCGTGGCATCCCATGCACCGAGGCTCGCCAGATAGGTGCGCAGGCGCGAGATGGGTTCGTGGCGCCAGGCTTCCCTGACCGTGGCATCGTCACGGTAGCGCGACGCATCGTCAGCAGTGGTGTGGTCGCCCAGCCGATAGGTTACGGCTTCGATCAGCGCCGGCCCGCGGCCCTCGCGCGCACGTTGGATCGCGTCGTCAACACGCTGCCGCACGGCGATGATGTCGTTGCCATCGACCTGTTCGCCGGGAATGCCTGCCGCAATGGCCTTCTGCGCCAGCGTGGCCGCCGCCGTCTGCCTGGCACGCGGCATCGAGATGGCCCACTGGTTGTTGTTGATGACGATGACCAAGGGCACCTGCCATGCACCGGCCATGTTCATGCCTTCGTAGAAGGCCCCGTTCGATGTGCCGCCATCGCCGATGATGCAGACCGCCACGGCGCCGGGTTTGCGCTGCTTCAGCGCGAAGGCGATGCCCGCCGCATGGCCCACCTGGGTGCCGATGGGCACGCAGTTGCCAAAGTCGTGCGGCACTGCGGCAAAAGCACTGCCGCGTTCGTCGCCCCCCCAATACAGCAGGCTCTCCGTCATCGTGACGCCCCGCACAAATTGCGCAGCGTGATCGCGATAGGAAGGCACGAGGGCATCGTCCGTCCGCATCGCCGTGGCTACGCCGACGCCGACCGCTTCCTGCCCCAGTGCCGACGCAAACGTGCCGATCTGGCCGGTGCGCTGCATCGCAATGGCCTTGAGATCGAACTGCCGGGTCAGCACCATGGCGCGATAGAGCGGCAGCAACGCAGCCGGATCGCGGGCAAAGTCGGGAAGGTCGGGTGCGGGAACACCCTCGGGGGAAAGATAGCGGGTAAAACCAATCTCAAAGCGCGCAACAGTGCCCATGTGGTGGTCCCCTTGTGCGATGCGGTGCAGCATCTCGTGAACGCTGCTGCTTTCGACTATAGGAGACGGCAGGGGAGAATGGGCGTGCGGTGGCGCGCGTTTGATTTCGATTGGTGTGGGCGTGGTTTACTCCCCTCTCCCGCTTTGCGGGAGAGGGGCGGGGGAGAGGGCAAGCGGTGCAAATTACGATGTGGTCGGCAAGCAGACCCTCCGGCCCTCTCCCCCAGCCCCTCTCCCATTGCATGGGAGAGGGGAGCAAAAACAGAGCGAGAGATCTACACCGGCTTCCAAACCGGCGATGCCGCCACCGATACCTTCTTCGGCAAAATCGACTGCCCTGTGAACGCATCGGCAATCCGCTGCTGCTCCGCCAGCGCGGGCGCATCCACGGGCTGCACCTGGTAGGTCCGCCGTGCATTGGCCGCTTCCACCGTGGCGGCATCCAGCCCGATCAGCGGGGCGTGCCACGCAGCGGCTTCCGTCGGATTGGCCTTGAGCCATTCGCCCGCGCGCTTCAGTTCGGTGTAGACCGTGGCCAGCACGTCCGGGCGGCGGTTTGCGTAGGGCGTGGCAGCCAGATAGAACCTCCGGTAGCTCGACAGCTTCGAGCCGTCGCGCAAGATCCTCGCATTCGCCTGCCGTTGCACGGCAGCGAGGAACGGGTCCCAGATGACCCAGGCCGCCACGCTGCCGCGCTCGAATGCTGCGCGGGCATCGGCGGGCGTGAGGTAGGCCGGTTCGATATCGCGCATCGACAATCCCGCTTCGTTCAATGCTTCGAGCAGCAGGTAGTGGGCGCCGGCGCCCTTCGAGAACGCCACGCGCTGACCCTTGAGTTGGGCGACCGAGCGGATCGGTGAATCGTGGCGCACCACGATGGCCTGCGCCGTAGGCGAGGGTGCTTCGATCGCGTAGTACGTCAGGTTGGCACCAGCAGCCAGCGCGAACGGCGGCACGGCATCCGCTACATCTGCAGTCAGGTCGAGGTTGCCGACGTTGAGCGATTCCAGCAGCGGCAGGCCGGATGTGAACTCATGCCACTGCACGGTGACCTTGCGCGGCGCGAGCGCCTGCTCCAGCGTCTGGCGAGATTTCAGCCAGATCATCAGCGTGGAGGACTTCTGGTAGCCGATGCGCAGCGTCTCGGGCTTGTCGCCGGTTTGCGCGGTGGCGATGCCCGTCAGGAGCGAGCCGCCGAGGCCAGCCGCGCCGGCCAGCAGGATGCGCCGGCGCGCGGGGTTGGACAGTGACATGCGAGATTCCTTTGTGTTGCCTGCTTTGATTGCTTGACCCAGCAGGGCAGCGTAAGACGCCGCATCGTCACACCGGAACGAAGGAAACCGCGTTTGCTTATGCGTTCACTCGCATATGCGTCCACCGTATAACGCGGCGCGATTTGATTCGTTGTCTGCGCGATGGCGGTTCCCTACAGTGCAAGGCTTGTGCCCTTCCCCCAGAGAGCCCGTCATGAGTTTTGCAGTCGATACCCTCCAGGATTTCGAGATCCGCCCGTTCGATGCCGCGCTTGGCGCCGAAGTGGTTGGACTCGACCTGAACCAGCCGCTGTCCGACGAGGATTTCCGGCGCATCCATCGTGCCCATCTCGATCACCACGTGGTGGTGTTTCGAGACCAGCGCATCACGCCCGATCAGCAGATCGCGTTCAGCCGCCGCTTTGGGCCGCTGCAGATCCACGTGCTGAATCAGTTCCAGTTGGCCAACCATCCCGAGATCCTGATCGTCTCCAACGTGCTGAAGGATGGCAAGCCGATCGGTCTCGGCGACGCAGGCCACTTCTGGCATTCGGATCTCTCGTACAAGGAAAAGCCGAGCCTGGGCTCGCTGCTGCATGCGATCGAACTGCCAGCGGAAGGCGGAGACACGCTGTTCGCCAACATGCACGCCGCGTGGGATTCGTTGCCTGCCGAGCTGCAACGCAAGGTGGAAGGACTCACCGCCGAACACACCTATCTCGCGCGCTACGCCGAATTGCAGAAGCGCAGCCCGTGGCGTCCAAACCTGACGGCCGAGCAGATCGCGCAGGTCAAGCCGGTGATCCAGCCCGTGGTGCGCACGCATCCGGAGACGGGTCGCAAGGCACTGTTTGTCAGCGAGCATTTCACGACGCGCATCGTCGGCCTGCCCGAGGATGAAAGCCGCGCGCTGCTCGATACCTTGTTCGCGCACAGCGTGAAGCCGGAACACGTCTATCGCCACCAATGGCGCGAGCACGACCTGGTGTTCTGGGACAACCGCTCGTTGCTGCATCTTGCAGCCGGCACGCCTGACCATCTGCGTCGCGTGATGTACCGCACGACGATCGAAGGCGACACACCGTTCTGATCGGTCATTCTGATCGGCCGTCCTGATCCCGCATCGAATCATCACCCTACCGAAAAAGCCCCAGAGTCCCCGCATGTCCCTGTTTTCGTCCGCCACTACCTTGACCCGCCGCGCCACGCTGGCCTTGCTGACCGCCGGCCTCGCCGTGACCGGCACGGCCCATGCGGAAGGCAAGATTCGCATTGCCGAGCAGTTCGGCGTGGTCTATCTGCTGCTGAACGTGGCGCGCGATCAGCAACTGATCGAAAAGCACGGCAAGCAGCAGGGCGTCGATGTGAAGGTGGAATGGACGCAGCTCTCCGGTGGCTCGGCTGTCAATGACGCGCTGTTGTCGGGCGCGATCGATATCGCCGGTGCAGGTGTGGGCCCGCTGCTGACGCTGTGGGACCGCACGCACGGCAAGCAGAACGTGAAGGGCGTGGCGTCGCTAGGCAACTTCCCGTACTACCTTGTTTCGAACAATCCGAAGGTGAAGTCGATTGCCGATTTCACGGAGAAGGATCGCATTGCATTGCCGGCGGTCACGGTGTCCGTGCAGTCGCGTGTGCTGCAACTGGCGGCGGCGAAACAGTGGGGCGATAAGGAATTCAATCGCCTCGACAAGTGGACGGTTGCCGTGCCCCATCCGGACGCCGCTGCGGCAGTGATTTCCGGCGGCACAGAGATCAACAGCCACTTCGGCAATCCGCCGTTCCAGGAGCAGGAACTGGCTGGCAATCCGAACGCGCGCATCGTACTGAATTCGTATGACGTGCTCGGCGGTCCTGCATCGGCGACGGTGCTCTACGCCACCGAGAAATTCCGGAATGAAAACCCGAAGACGTATCGCGCTTTCGTCGATGCACTGGCCGAAGCCGCGCAGTTTGCGACGAAGAATCCGGAAGCCGCCGCCGATCTCTACATCCGCGTGAACAAGGCGAAGATCGATCGCGCGCTGCTGGTCAAGATCCTGAAGAACCCGCAGGTCCAGTTCAAGATCACGCCGGAGAACACGTATGCGCTGGCCGAGTTCATGCATCGCGTGGGCGCGATCAAGAACCAGCCGAAGTCGTGGCAGGACTATTTCTTCCAGGACGCAGCCACGGCCAAGGGGAGCTGATATGGCAGAAGCATTGCATGGCGGCGCGCGCTTGCGCGTGGTGTCGCAGCCGCAGCCGTTGCTGCAGGTTGATCGCGTATCGCTGGAATACCGCACGCCGCAGCGCGTGGTACGTGCCACGCATCAGGTGAGCTTCGACGTGCACGCGGCGGATCGCTTCGTGTTGTTGGGACCATCGGGCTGCGGCAAATCGACATTGCTCAAGGCCGTGGCTGGCTTCGTGCCGCCCGCCGAAGGCGAGATCCGGCTCGAAGGTCAGCGCGTGCGCGCGCCGGGACCGGACCGCATCGTCGTGTTCCAGGAGTTCGACCAGTTGCCGCCGTGGAAGACCGTCAAGCAGAACGTAATGTTTCCGCTGCGGCAATCAGGCCGGATGTCGAAGGCGGAAGCTGCCGATACGGCCATGCACTTTCTGAACAAAGTGGGACTGGCCGCGTTTGCCGATGCGTATCCGCACACGCTGTCGGGCGGCATGAAACAGCGCGTGGCCATTGCGCGCGCGCTGGCGATGCGGCCCAAGGTGTTGCTGATGGACGAGCCGTTCGCGGCGCTCGATGCGCTGACGCGTCGGCGCATGCAGGAAGAACTGCTCGCGCTATGGGACGACGCCGCGTTCACGCTGCTGTTCGTGACCCATTCGATCGAAGAAGCACTCGTGGTGGGCAGCCGCATCCTGTTGCTGTCCCCGCATCCGGGCCGCGTGCGCGCCGAACTGAATAGCCACCAGTTCTCATTGGCGAGCCAAGGCAGCGCGGAATTCCAGCACGCCGCGCAGCGCATCCACAACATGCTGTTCGAGACGCCTGCCGAGACACACGGCGCGCAGGAACGCGTGATCGCAGCAGGGCATTGAACATGACGACGATTCAACCGACCATCCGCCCCGAATACGAACGCGTGCTCGAACCGTTCACCGCTGTGCCGCTGTCGCGCGGATTGCCGTGGTATCGACAACTGTGGCAGCAGGGCTGGTTGCGCAAGGCAGTGATCCTTGCCGTGCTGGCCGTGATCTGGGAAATCGCCGCGCGTATTCAGGACAACAACCTGCTGCTGCCAACCTTCCAGGCCACGGCGCGTGCGTTTGGCGATGCAGTGGCCAGCGGCGAGTTGCCGGGCAAGGCTGCCGTGTCGTTGTCGATCCTGCTGCAAGGTTACGCGGCGGGCATCCTGCTGGCGTTCGTGCTGACCACCGCAGCCGTGTCTACGCGTATCGGACGAGACCTGCTGGAGACGCTGACCGCGATGTTCAATCCGCTGCCGGCCATCGCATTGCTACCGCTCGCGCTGCTGTGGTTCGGGCTGGGCAGCAAGAGCCTGATTTTCGTGCTGATTCATTCCGTGTTGTGGCCGTTGGCGCTGAATACGTACGCGGGATTTCGCGGTGTGCCCGAGACACTGCGCATGGCCGGGCGCAACTACGGTCTGCGCGGATTGCGCTACGTGGTGCGGATCCTCGTGCCTGCGGCGTTGCCGGCGATCCTGTCGGGCCTCAAGATCGGCTGGGCGTTTGCATGGCGCACGCTGATTGCGGCCGAGCTGGTGTTCGGGGCATCGTCGGGCAAGGGCGGGCTGGGCTGGTACATCTTCCAGAACCGCAACGAGCTTTATACCGACCGCGTGTTCGCGGGGTTGGCGACGGTGATCCTGATCGGGCTGGCCGTGGAAGGGCTCGTCTTCACCACGCTCGAACGGCTGACCGTGCGCCGCTGGGGACAGCAGCACTGAACCATTGGATGATTGCCGAAGGCGGGCAGGCGGCGTATCGTGTGGGGTCATGAACGCGATCCATCATGCCGCCGCCCAGGGCTTCTCGACCCAGGCCGATACCTACGCCCGAGGGCGTCCCGACTACCCCGCCGCGCTGGCCGACTGGCTGCGCGACACACTAGGGCTGGCGCCCGGCAAGGTCGTGGTCGACCTCGGTGCCGGCACAGGCAAGTTCACGCGATTGCTGCTGCCTACGGGCGCCAGGGTGATCGCCGTGGAACCCGTGGACGCCATGCGCGCCCAGCTTTCCTCGAAACTTCCCGATGTCCAGGCGCTCGCAGGCAGCGCGGAGTCGATGCCGCTACCCGATGCGAGCGTGGATGCCGTGGTGTGTGCGCAGGCGTTTCACTGGTTCGCCAATGAAGCCGCCATGCGCGAGATCGGCCGCGTGCTGAAACCCGGTGGCCGCCTCGGCCTGATCTGGAATGTGCGCGACGAATCGGTGCCCTGGGTCGCGCAACTCACCACGATCATGACGCCCTACGAGGGCGATGCGCCGCGTTTCTACAAGGGCGACTGGAAGACAGTATTTCCCGCCGAGGGATTCGGGCCGCTGGCGCTGCAGAAACTCCCCTATACGCACGATGGCGATCCGGAACAGGTGATCGTCGACCGCATCATGTCGGTGAGCTTCATCGCATCGTTGCCAGCGACGGAACAGGACGCCGTGCGCGCAAAGTTGCATGCGGTCATCGCCAACGATCCGGCGCTGCAGGGGCACGACACGGTGGCGTTCCCGTACAGCACCGAGGCGTATTGCTGCGAACGCCGGTAAGACGCGGGATCAGGTAGCCGGCGCCATCTGTTCGCGATAGCGTCCGGCCAGCACCTGGCTCAGGATCAGCGCGGCCACGGCACACACCGCCGCAAACAGATAGACCGCCGGGTAGCCACCTTGCTTGGCGATGAGACCGGCGATGGGGCCGGTCAGACCCAGCGCGAAATCGAGAAACAGCGAGTAGGCGCCGAGTGCCGATCCGCGATTGGTCGCCGGCACGCGCTTCACGGCTTCCATGCCGAGCGACGGGAACACCAGCGAGAAACCGAAACCGACCACGGCGGCGCCAACCAGTGCCTGCCACGGTGCGTGCGCCATCCAGATAATGGCCAGGCCGGCTGCTTCCACCGCAAACGACACCAGTGCCACCAGATAGCCGCCGAAGCGCGTGATGCTGTTCGCCATCAGCAGGCGGGCCAGCACGAAGCAGGTGCCGAGCGCTGTCAGTGCCAGCGCTGCGTGATCCCAGCCATGGCCCGCGTAATAGAGCGTGATGAACGCGGTGATCGCGCCGAATCCCACCGAACCCAGGGCGAGACACAGGCCGAATGGCGTCATCGCACGGAACACGCGACGGAAGGGCAGGCGCTCGCCCTTGAGGATCGGCGCGGGTGCGCGGCGGCGTGCCAGCAGCAACGCGATGCCCGCGATCAACGTGGTCACGATGCCGATGATCGCCAGCCCGCCATGACCGGCCAGTAGCACGCCCATGGGCGCACCCACTGCCAACGCACCGTAGGTGGTGATGCCATTCCACGAAATCACCTTGGCCGTATGACGTGCCCCGGCACTGCCGATGCCCCACGCGATCGTGCCCGTGGTGACAAGACTTTCACCCGCACCCAGCATCAGGCGCGCCGCGAACAGCCACGCCAGCCCGAGCCAGTCGGTGCCGGCGAACAATGCCGCGATCCATGTCAGCAGGCCGCTGCCGGTGACCAGTACGAGTCCGGTCAGTACCGAACGCTTCGGGCCTTGTGTATCGCACAGCGTGCCGGCCCAAGGGCGGCTCAAGAGCGTGGCCAGGTACTGGATGCTGATGGCAAGGCCCGCCAGCACGGCGCTGTAACCCAGGTCGCCGTGGACAAAGCCCGGCACCACGGCAATCGGCAGGCCGACGGCGAGATAGGCAATGAAGTTGAAAAAGACAACCGAAAGAATGCGGCGCGTCACATCGCCGGAAGTGGGTTCGGCATGCGGCGGCGTGACCGGTAAGGGGCTTGAGGCAGACATCGTGATCTTGGGGGCACTGGAGGGAACGGGCATTCTCCATCGCACGTATGACGACCTAGGGAAAACCCGCAAGTCGCCATCATACCGGGATTGCCGTGGGTGCGTGGAAGCGGTTGGTGACGCCAGGTGAGACAAAACCCCGGTTGTTGCTGGATTGACAACAACGGGGCCGTTCTATACGGTGGACGGCCGTTCCGACCGCCAGATCCTCCCTCCATGCCACGCAAAGCCGCCCAGTTATCCGAAGCCGACAAGCACTCCGCCGACGGTGGCGCCATTGCCGTGGACCGTGCGCTGTTCGTGCTGTCGGTGTTTCGCGAGGGTGACGGCGCGCTCGGTCTGGCCGAACTCGCGCAGCGCAGCGGCCTGTACAAGAGCACGTTGCTGCGGTTGCTGGCATCGCTGGAACATGCGCGCATGGTGCAGCGCCATGCGGATGGGCGCTATGGCCTGGGGCCCGAGATCGCGCGGCTCAATGCGGTCTACGCCGCGTCGTTCTCGCTGGAACAAGTGGTGATGCCTGCCTTGCGCGAGCTGGTGCGCGTGACCAATGAATCGGCCGCGTTCCACGTCGAGCAGGGCGAGCATCGGCTGTGCCTGTATCGCGTGGATTCTCCGCAACCGGTGCGCGACCACATCCGCGCTGGCGATCTGTTGCCGCGCAACCGTGGTGCCGGTGGGCGCGTGCTGCGCGCCTTTGCCGGGGCGCGTGGCGAGGTCTATCAGAAGATCCGCGACGAAGGGGTGATCGCACTGATCGGGGATCGCAGCCCCGATATTGCGGGTGTGTCGGCGCCGGTGTTCGGCCCCGATGGCGCACTACGCGGGGCGCTGACGCTGACCTGCCCCACGCCGCGTTTCTCCGACGGCTTTCGCGAGCAGGTACTCGATGCCGCGCGGCAGTTGACCGCCGCGCTGGGCGGTACGTTTCCAGCGGTGAAGCCCGCAACGTCGGGCAAAGCGCCGCCGCTCGACGACTGATCGAAAGACCGGCATTTCGCCGGATTGCCGGGACGTTCCTTCACTCGGTCACGCGCGTGTTCGCGCCGATATTTCATTGCGTTACAACGCCGTGGTACCCGGCTTGTCGGGGGTGCCGCCGCGCCTTGCGTGCGGGCTATGATGCGTGTTTTCGCGCCGCACCTATCCTCCGTTATCCGCGTCGGGGACCCGTTTCAGGGTTAACGCGAATAACGGCAGTCGCCCCCGGTAGCGTCAGAGGACACCGATTCCCTTGCACCTGGCTCAGCAGACCATTCTGGTCGTCATGATGGTGGTTTTTTCCAGCACGCTTGTCATGGGCGCGGGGCTGGTGCTTGCGCTGCGCGCGAGCGAGGCCGGCCGCCTGTGGGCCACCGGACATGTGCTGGCATCGGCGGCGGGTCTTGCCGTGGCGGCCAGCGTCGGCCTGGGCAACGGTTCGCCGCAGGTGGCCGCGCTGGGTGCCGGCGCGTATGTGGTGGGCCGGCTCATCATCTATCGCGGCGTACGTGTCTACTACGGTCTGCCCGATCACCGCCTGTTGCTGCGCGGCGTTGGTGCGGTAACCGTGGTGCTGCTGGCGCTGGCCAGTGGCCTGCCCGACGGTCCGTTGTTCGTGCATGGCATGGCGTACGGCATGCTGGCGATGCTGTCTTTCAGCACCATCATCACGATGCTGCGCAGCCGCCGTGGCCGTACGAGCATCGGTGGGCCACTGGTGCTGGCTTCGCATCTGGTGCTGCTCGGCGCGCAGGTGGCGGCCCTCAGCTATGGTGCCGCGTTCCGGGGCATCGCTGTCACGCCGTTCTTCCTGCAGACCAGTGCGTCCGTCTGGCCGCTGACGCCGCTGATTGCTGTACTGCTGGGCCTGTTCGGCTTCAGCCTGATGGCGATGGAACAGATCATCGCGCGCAATGAGAGCGGCGCGCGGCTCGATGCGCTAACCGGTCTGCTGAACCGCGGGGCGCTGGATGTGACGGCCATGTCGATGGCGGCACGTTGGCAGCGCGAAGGCGAGGCGCTGTCCTGCCTGGTCATCGATGTGGACCATTTCAAGGCCGTGAACGACCGGCACGGCCACCATGCCGGCGACCATGTGCTGCGCGAAATCGCCATCGCACTGGACAACTCGCGCCGCGCTTCGGATATCGCTGGTCGCTATGGCGGCGAGGAATTCTGCATTCTGTGTCCGCATACCGACGAGCACCAGGCCACCGCGTTGGCCAACCGCATCCTGCGCAAGGTGCGGCTGATCGAGCTGCCCGCAGGCGAAGGGGCTGGTTGCGGCCACGCGAGCGTCAGCATCGGCGTGGCCCAGCTTCGCGGCGGTGCAACAGGCCGGGAAGGACTCTGGCGCAGCCTGTTCGCGGAAGCGGATCGCGCGCTGTATCAGGCCAAGCAGCGCGGCCGCAACCAGTTCGTGGTGGGGTCGAGCATGGTGGTGGAGGCCGCTCCCGCCACTTCATCTGCTGAATCTGCAAAGTCTGACACTGCCGTGCCGTCAGGGCTGCCTGTCAGTGCCGACGCGGCGGACACGCCGGCACTGACCACCGCCTGAGGCGGGATGATGCACTGTCATTTTCTGATTTCACTTAAGTGTCAAAACTGAAACATTCAATAATGTTTCAGTGATTTCGGACGCAAACTCGCATCGGACTGCCGATCCCGGCAGCGCAGGGAGATTCCGATGTCCGAATCGAAGCGTTCCCGACGTTCGCCATCCCCAACGCCTTATCTCGGCATTGCCTTGCTCGGCCTGGCCCTGCCTGCACCGACGCGTGCGCAGGGATCGTGCAATATTCCGCTGGGCGGCACCTACACCACCACGGTGGCATGTACACCGGCCGTCCGCACGGCGGCGTCCCTCCAGACCCTTGATGGCGCATCCTTCTCATCGGCCTCCGGACCCAGCCTGCGTGCGTACGGCCAGCAGGCCGATGCGACGATTTCGGTGTCTGGCAGCACGGTTTCCAATGCCAGCGCCATCGCAGCCAACGCGATTGGCGCGCAGGTCAACGGCGGGCTGGGCAACGCCACGATCCGCTTCTCGGGCGGACCCACCTCGGTCACGGTGTCGGGGGCCGCAGCGCTCGATGCGGTCTCCGTCATCAACAACACCCTCGGCAGCAGCCTGATCGACGTGGCGGCGGGTACGCGGCTGGACATTCGCAATGAGGTCATTGGCGACGAGCACGACGGCATCGAGATCAACGCCCCGGGCGGCGGCAATGCCACGGTGACGCACAACGGAACCGGCACCATCTCAACGGCTGGCGGCAACGGCGTGTGGATCAAGGCAACGGGGGCAGGCGAGACTTCGGTGCAGATCGGCAGCGGCGTGTCGATGGTGATCGACAACACCGGCACGATACTCAACGACAACGCCGAGGAACCCGGTCCCGAGGCGGGCGCCGCGAATCACGCAGGCATTCGTGTGCGCCAGGCCACCACCGGCGCGGTGTCCGTCAACAACGCCGCTGCGATCCAGGCAATTGCCGAGAACGGCATGGGTATCCTCGTCGAAGGGGGAACCGTCGGCGCCACCACCATCGTCAATACCGGTGCGATTTCCACCGATGGCACGGCCGGGTCCGCGATCCGCACGGGCAGCAAGGGTGGCGACATCGCGATCCGCAACGCCGGACGGCTGTTCACCACGGGCATCAATGGCCATGGCATTTACGTCAATCCGTCGCCCGGCAATGTGCAGATCGAGAACACGGGCGAGATCGCGGTGGGTAGCGCCGCCGCACTCGACGGTTCGCGCGGCATCTACGTGATTGCCACGGGCGCGGGCAACGCCACGATTACCGGCACGGGCGATATCACGGTGCTCGGCAATGCCGCGACCGCACGCAGTTTCGGCATCACGGCGAGCGCGGTCAACGGCAATGTGGGCATCGACTATAGCGGCGCGTTTTCCGTAGCGGGCTTTGGCGCCGCCGCAATCCGCGCGCATTCCACCAACGGCGAGGCGACCGTCAACTACACCGGCGCGCGGATCGAAACGTTCCACAGCAATGCCAACGGCATCTACGTCACGAACGATTCCACGACTGCGCTGGCATCCATTGCCGCGAGCGGGGTCATCGTCACGCACTCGGATGCCGGTACGGGCGATGGCTCAGGTGCCGGGGCATTCGGCCTGCAGGCCACCACGCGCGGCGGCCCGGTGTCGGTGCGCTTCACGGGGACGAGCATCGACGTGAACGGCTCGGGCGCGGCCATCGTGGCGGGTAGTGCTACTGGCACGGGCAACACCGGCGAAGGCACGGTCACCATCGAGAACGCCGGCGCGCTGACGGCGCGTGGCAACCTGCAACGCGGCATCTGGAGCTTTTCGCGTACGGGTGCGCAGACCATCACGAATACGGGCGCGATCCAGACGCTCGGCAACTTGTCCTCGCAAGGCATCTACGCGGTGGGCACCGGCGCTGCCGATATCACGGTGGCAAATGGTGGCGCGATCACCACGCGCGGCGTGGACTCATCGGGTATCGACGCCACGTCGGTGGGCGGCAGCGTCGACGTATCGAGCACGCAGCCCGTTCAGGGCGGATGGAGCACGAGTGCGGGCATCAGAGTGGGCGGCGCCACGCAGCGCGTCCGCAACGGTGCGAGTCTTGGGGCGCTGAGCGATTTCGCAGTGGCCGCGGATGCCGGGTCGGCGGGCAACCTGTCACTGGTAAACGCAGGCCAGATGACCGGCGTGGTCACGGCATTCACGTCCGCCTCGACGATCGACAATACGGGCACATGGTATCTGCGCCGCTTCGCGGACCTGAACGGCTCGGGCGCACGCGATATCTGGCGCGTGGCGGTATCGAACCTGGGCACGAGCGGTGCCAACGTCGTGAACAACAACGGCACGCTGTGGCTCGCGGCGCAACCGGGGGCAGATGGTGCGGTACGCAGCCCGGCGGATGCCATCGTCTACTTCGACACGCTCAACGCCTACTTGCCGCTTGGGCAGGCAGCGAACACTCCCACGCTGGGCGGTGCGGTGCAGGGACAACTGCTTGGCGTGAATACGTTCAACAACACCGGCACGATCGACCTGACAGGCGGTGGCACGGCGGTGGGCAACGTGCTGGTCATCACGGGCGGACAGACTGCGGGGGCGAATGGGGGCGGTCAGTTCGTGTCGAACGGCGGGGCGTTGAAACTCAACACGGTGCTTGACGAAGGCGGCGCCGCGAGCCGCTCGGACATGCTGGTGGTGGATGCCACGTCCACGGGTGCAGGCGGCCCCACGCGGGTATCGGTGACCAATCGCGGCGGCGATGGCGCGTTGACGGTGGCCAGTGGCATCCCGTTGGTCGAGATCATGAACAAGTCTCCTGCCGCGAGCGATCCGAATGCGTTTGCGTTGAACGGCCGTGCGGTGGCGGGCGCGTACGAGTACCGGCTGTTCCGTGGCGACCAGAACGGTGCCAACACCGATGTCTGGTATCTGCGCTCGGAGCGCAGTGTCGATCCCACACCGCCCAGCCCGCCGCAGCCGCTCTATCGTCCCGAGGTGGGCGCGTATCAGGCCAACCAGCGGCTGGCGGGCCAGATGTTCGTCCACAGCCTGCATGACAGGCTTGGCGAGTTGCAATTCGTCGAGCAGCAAGGCTTCGATCCCGCGCAGGATAAGCCGCGTGCCGCCTGGCTACGCGCAGTGGGCAACTGGCAGGGGGCGCGCAGCAAGGATGGTGTGTTCAAGACATCGACCGATTCGTTCCTGCTGCACGGCGGTCTGGAACTTGCCCGCTGGCGCGAAGGCCCGAACACCGATCGCGGCCATGCGGGGTTGATGCTCAGCTATGGCACCGCCACGACCGATGCCGAAGCCCTGGGCAACGGCTTCCGCGCCAAGGGCAAGGTCGAAGGCTGGAGCGTGGGAGCCTACGGCACGTGGTATCAGAACGACGAAAAGAAGCTCGGGGCCTATGTCGATACGTGGTTCCAGTACGGCTGGTTCACGAACCGCGTGCAGGGCGACTTGCTGCCGAGCGTGAAATACAACGCGCAGGCCCTGGCGCTATCGGGTGAGGTTGGCTATGCGGTGCCGGTGCGCGATGGCTGGGTGGTGGAACCACAGGCGCAACTGATCTACGCGCACTACGACGAGGATGATGTCACGGAGCCGAACGGCACGCGTATCCGGGGCGCCGATTCGTCGGGGTTGATTACCCGGCTTGGCGTGCGTACGCATCGCACCTGGGAGCGCGAAGATGGCAAGCGCGTGCAGCCCTATCTCACGCTGAACTGGTGGTACAGCAATACGGACAGCACCATCTCGTTCAATCAACTGCCGGTGGACACGATGTATCCGCACAACCGGTTTGAAGTGAAGCTGGGTGCAAATGTCGATCTTGGAAAGCGGCTGACCGGGTGGGCCAATGTGTCGGGGTCGTGGGGGCAGCAGGATTACTACCAGTACGCGGTGAGGGTGGGGGTGAGGTATGCGTGGAAGTGAAATTGCTTAACTATCCCGCTTGGTTTGCTCCCCTCTCCCGCGAGCGGGAGAGGGGTTGGGGGAGAGGGCAGGAGGCTCTGCTTGCCGATCGTGTCGCAATTTGAACCGCTGGCCCTCTCCCCCGCCCCTCTCCCGCAAAGCGGGAGAGGGGAGAAAACCGAGCGAGAACGTGGCGCCTCACAACCCCAACACAATCCTCCCACCCCCCACCGCCCTGGAACAACAAGACATCATCCGTCGATTCCCCTCGCGCTCGGCCCTTGTCAGCACCACATCCCGATGATCGATGTCACCGGCCAGCACCTGCACCTCGCACGATCCGCATAGTCCTTCCTCGCAGTCGCTTTGCACGTCGATGTTGGCGCAGCGTAAGGCCGTCAGCAGCGTCTGGTCTGCAGGCACTTCCAGCGTCAATCCCGAATCCTTGAGTTCCACCGTGAACGCCTGCTCCTTCGATGGATCGAGCGTGCCCAGCGTCGAGCTGAAATGCTCCACGCGCAGTGCGTCTTCGGGCCACGTTGCGCAATAGCCTTCGAGTGCATCGACCATGCGTGCCGGACCGCATGCGTAGATCTGCGTCACATGGTCGGGCTGCCCGAGAATCTGCGCGAAATTCGCGCGGCCGTTTTCATCGCCGACATGAAGCTGCAGACGATCCCCATGCAACGCCACCAGTTCGTCGAGCATCGCCATGGCCGCGCGTGAGCGTCCGCAGTAGTGGAACGTATAGTCGATGCCGAGCGCCTGTGCGCGTCTTGCCATCGCACTGACAGGTGTCACCCCGATACCGCCGGCAATGAAGATCGCCTTGCGGCATCCTTCATCAAGCCGGAAATGATTGCGCGGCCCGCGCACCTTGATGCGATCCCCCGCGCGCAGGTTCGCATGTATCCATGCCGAGCCGCCACGGCTTTCGGGTTCGCGCAGCACCGCCACTTCGAACGCTGCGGAGTCCGCTGGGTCGCCGCACAGCGAATACTGCCGTGAAATCCCGGTGTGTCCGCACTCGACATCGATATGCGCACCGGGCGCCCAGCCGGGCAGGGGTCTGCCATCCTGCGAGACCAGGCGCAGCTTCACCACGTCGATGGCGGCGGGCGTGACCGATTCCACGACGAGCGTGCGGCCCACGCTGCCACCCGTGGGCTCACCAATGCGCACCGCATCGCGCGGTGCAAGCACCGCAGGATTCGTCCGCTCGGGATTCCGCGCCGGGTCCCATTCGACCCACAGATGTTCGGGACCCCGGAAAGAGGTGTTGGGTACGTAGGTGAACTGCTGCTCGGCCAGCCGCAGATGAGGCAGCCGCGCCGTCAGTTCCTCCAGGAAGACCTGCATCTCCATGCGAGCGAGGTTCTTGCCCATGCACTGATGCGCGCCGTAACCGAAGGTCAACTGATCGCTGGCATTGTCGCGATGGATGTCGAGCAGATCCGCATCGGCGAAGTGCCGCTCGTCATGATTGGCCGACGAGGTGACGATCAGCAGCTTGCTACCCACTGCAAGCCGGATGCCGCCCACATCGGTATCGCGCGTCACAACGCGGCGCCATGCAGCCACCGAGCCGTTGTGCCGCAGGCATTCCTCCACGGCATTGGGAATCAGCGCCGGGTCTTCGCAGATCTCGCGCCAGACATCGGGATGCTGCAGCAACAGCTTGATCGCATTGGCCGATGCATTGGCCGTGGTCTCGTGCGCGGCCACGATGCCCGCCATCATCATCGAGTGCAGATACGAATCGGTGACCACGTCGGGTTGTTCGTGCTGGCGTCGGATGCCGTACTGCATCCATCCCGGACCCGACGGGTCTTGCCGCATCTTGTCGAGAATGCGCCCGGCCAGTTGCCAGAAGTTGCCCACGGCATGCGCCACGGCTACCTGTTCCTCGGGCTTGGGCCGGCCCCACGTATTGACCGTATGCGCAATGGAATACTGCCGCAGCAGATCCATGTCTTCCTCGGGTACGCCGAGAAAATGCAGCGCCACGGTCAACGGCACTTCCCACAGCATCTGGTCGACCAGATCGGCGCGGCCATCGTCGATGAAGCGGTCCACATACTCGCGCGTGAGTTGCCGCACCATCGGCTCGTGATGCGCAAGTTCGGCGGGCGTGAACGGCTCCATCAACGCGCGGCGGCGCGGCATGTGCGCGGGCTCGTCCTCGTTGACGAGCGTGCGGTTCATCGCATACCCGTACGAGGCCAGCACGGCATTGGCCGCGTCGCCGGTGGGCGTGATCTTCTCCAGCGCGATGGCGGGGCTGAACGTGATGTTGTCGCGAAAGATCGCCTTGATGTCGTCGTAGCGCGTCACCACCCAGTAGCCCAGCTTCGGGCTGTAGAACACGGGCTCCTGTTCGCGCGACCAACGCACATAGTCGGGCGGGTCCTGCTGATAGCCATCGGTGAACGGATCGAACGCTGCCGCGTCATGGCTGATGGGGCAGCCATTCGGCGCGCGCAACGCGGTGTGGTCGATGGGGCAACCAGAGTGTGTGGACTGGCTGGTGGACGAGTTCATGCGCGGTACTCCAACTTCCATCATCAATCGAGCGAGATCTTCAGCTCCTGGATCAGGCGCGTCCAGCGTACGGTTTCACCGCGCAGCAGTTCGCTGAACTGTGCCGGGGTGTTGCCCACGGGCTCCACGCCGAAGTCCACCAGCTTCTTGTTGATGGCCGGGTCCTTGATCGATGCCACCACCTGACGGTTCAGCGTGTTGATGACGTCGGGCGGCGTCGCAGCGGGCACCACCATGCCGACCAGTGCGGCCGCCTCCACGTTCTTGTAGCCGAGTTCGGCAAAGGTGGGAACGTCAGGCAACTGCGGCAGGCGCGTGGCATTGGCCACGGCCAGCGGTCGTACCTTGGCCCCCTTGATGAAGCCTGCGCCCGCTGCGAAATCGACCATCATGGCCGGGATCTGGCCCGCCGCCACATCGGAGAGTGCGGGCGCGGCACCGCGATACGGCGCGTGCGTCATGTTCAGGTGCGCTTCCACCTTGAGCAATTCCATCGCCAGATGATGCGGACTACCTGCACCGGCTGATCCATAGTTCACGCCACCGGGGGTGGCCTTGACCTGCGCGATGAACTCCTGGGCGGTCTTGGCCTGCGTGCCGGGACCGACAACGAGGATCATCGGGAATCGGCCCAGCAGCGTTACGGGCGCCAGATCTTTCGTCGGGTTGTACGAGAGTGTCTTGTAGAGCGCAGGATTGAAGACGAGCGTCCCGTTATCGGCGGACAGCACGGTGTAACCGTCTGCTGCGGCGCGTGCGGTTTCCGAAGCGCCGATGGCGGTATTGCCGCCCGGCTTGTTATCGACCACTACAGGCTGGCTGATGCGCGTGGACAACCCCTGTCCAATGGTGCGCGCAAGGAAGTCAGATCCGCCGCCGGCGGGGTAGGGCACGATCCAGCGGACCGGCTTGGACGGATACGCGTCTGCCGCCTGGCTGGGTGCGGCTGCGATGGCGAGGAAGCTGAAAAGGGATGCGGCGAGCAGCGCGAAGGGCTGGCGGCGGGGCATGGATGTCGTCTCCTTGGATATGGCCGCTCGATGTTCGAAGGCGGTGACCTGTTATCCGCAGATCATATACGCATTGCCCCGCTCGCTGCGGTGCGGGAGAACCCCAAGGAAGCGGGGGCACAAGCCCCCGTGTTTACTCGGGTCGCTTCGGGATATTGACTGCGCGCTGCACGGTGGGGCGCGCGTTGAATACGTCCAGCACGCGGGAGACTTCGGGCAGGTCCTGGATGCCGACGAGGTCGCCGGCTTCGTAGAAGCCCAGCAGGTTGCGCACCCACGGGAACGTGGCGATATCGGCGATGGTGTAGTCGTCGCCCATGATCCACTGGCGGCCCTTGAGGCGTTCATTCAGCACCTTGAGCAGGCGCTTCGATTCGGCCACGTAGCGGTCGCGCGGGCGCTTGTCCTCGTAGTCCTTGCCGGCGAACTTGTGGAAAAAGCCCACCTGTCCGAACATCGGCCCGATGCCGCCCATCTGGAACATGACCCACTGCAGCGTTTCATAGCGCAGCGCCGGATCGGCGGGAATGAACTTGCCGGTCTTCTCGGCCAGGTACACCAGGATCGCACCGGATTCCCACAGCGCCAGCGGCTTGCCGCCGGGGCCATCGGGATCGATGATCGCGGGGATCTTGTTGTTCGGATTCAGCGACAGGAATTCCGGTGAGTTCTGGTCATCGCGGTCGAAGCGCACCAGTTGCGGCTCGTAAGGCAGGCCGGTCTCTTCGAGCATGAGGGAGACCTTGATGCCATTGGGCGTGTTCAGCGAATACAGCTGCAGGCGCTCGGGATGCTGCGCCGGCCATTTACGGGTGATCGGGAAAGCGGACAGATCGGCCATGACGTGAGGTTCCGTATGCAGGAAGAGTGCGAAAGCGCCTATGGTAATGGCTTTACGCGGAACCTGCCTGGCAGCACTGCGCAGTGCCCGCCTCGGGATCGACCCGGGCGGGCACCGATGCTACGGCAGCACGGGTGGCACGTAGGGCAGTGTCCGCGCCAGCAGCCAGAGCAGAATCAGTACCACGGGCGTATGGGTCAGAAACTGCGCGAACGTAAATCCCACCAGGTCGCGCGCCTTCAACCCCAGGATGCCCAGCAGCGGTAGCATCCAGAACGGATTGATCAGGTTGGGCAGCGCCTCGGCGGCGTTGTAGATCTGCACGGCCCAGCCCAGATGCACTTGCAGGTCATTGGCCGCCTGCATCACGTAGGGCGCTTCGATGATCCACTTGCCGCCGCCCGAGGGCACAAAGAACCCCAGCACCGCCGAGTAGATGCCCATCATCAGCGGGAAGGTCTCGCCTGACGAGATGCTGACGAACAGCGTGGACAGGTGATGCGACAGCGAGGCCCCGTCCGTGCCCTGCGCCATGGTCAGCATGCTGGCGATGGCGCCGTAGAGCGGGAACTGGATCAGCACCCCGGTCGTCGCCGGCACCGCGCGCGCCACCGCATCGAGGAAACTGCGCGGACGCCAGTGCAGCAACATGCCGATCAGCAGGAAGATCAGGTTGTAGGTGTTGAGTCCAGAGATCGCCACCAGCAACGGCTTGCCCGACAACTCGTGCCATACCCATCCGGCCCCGAGCGCCACGATCACCAGCGTCAGCAGCGGGCTGTGTTCCAGCCGTTCGCCGGGCCGAGCGCAGACTGGCGCGGCGTGAATGGGTGGCTCGATATCGACGCCTAGGTCGGCGGCAGTGCGGGCGCGTGCGGGGGCGGGTGCGGTCCAGTAGGCGATCAGCGTGGACAGCACGAGTAGCACGGCGGTCACCACCAGGCTCTGCCAGAGAAAGATGGTCTGGCTGAATGGGATGACGCCGGTGATCTTCAGCAGGCTCGCCGGCAGGCTGGCCGGGTTGGCCTGCAACTGCGCGGCGGACGAACTGAGTCCCATCGCCCACGTGGCGCCGATGCCGAGGTAGGCGGCTGCACCGGCAGCGCGATAGTCCATGCGCAATTCGGTGCGGCGTGCCAGTGCCTTGGCCAGCAGCCCGGCAAAGATCAGGCTGATGGCCCAGTGCAGCAGCGAAGCCACAACGCTGACGAACGCCACGTAGGCCACCGCCGAGCGACCATTGCGCGGAATGCGCGCGGCACGCTCCACCAGTCGCGCCATCGGCGGCGAACTGGCAATCACGTAGCCGGTGATCGCCACCATCGCCATCTGCATCGTGAACGGGATCAGGCTCCAGAAGCCGTTGCCGAAGGCCACCGACACCGATCCGGGGGAGGCACCGATCGCCATCGCCCCGATGGCCACGGCGAGTACCGTCAGCGCGACGAAGACATAGGCATCGGGATACCACTTCTCGCACCACGCGGTGACGCGCAGTGCCAGGCGTTCAAGGGCTGGCGCATCGGCGTCCGCAGCGATGCTCCGCACGGCGGTGCCGGCGGCAATTTCATTGTGTATCGACATGACCGCATCTCCCGTTGCCTATGCCTGCTTCACTTGCGGCGCACGCGGCACCTGCGTGCCCATGCCGCACATCTGTTCCAGCAGATGCGCCGCCGCGAGCAGATCGAAATCGCCGCGCGGACGACCGACCAATTGCAGGCCCACGGGACGGCCATCCGAGGTGAGGCCGACCGGCACCGAGATCGTCGGACAACCGGTCAAGGTGAGCACGAATGTGAGATACATCCAGTCGATGTAGGAAGTCAGCGGCTCGCCGTCAATCTCGGTCGGGAAGCGCTGCGCCACGGGGAACGGTGCGACGGCCACGGTCGGGCACGCGAGCACATCGTAGTCGCCGAAGAACGCGGCCACGCGCTGGAACAGTTCGCCGCGCAGGCGCTCGGCGCGCGCGACATCCTCACCGGTTTGCTGCAGGCCCTTCTCGATATTCCAGATGATTTCGTCGCAGATGCGCGAGCGATGCTCGGTGAGCAGCGGGCCGCGCACGGCGGCTACGAGGTTGGCACGCAAGGTCTGAAACGCTTCGAACGCGCCGCTGAAATCGGGATGCGCGGCCTCGACCTCGGCGCCCACATCCGCAAAGCGCAGCGTGGCCTGGCGGCAAATCGCTGCCACTTCGGCTTCGACCTTGCCGATGCCGAGATTGGTGGAGAACGCTACGCGTGCCGGGGCACGCGGTGCGGCGATGGCCTGGGTGAATGGCACGGCAGGCGCGGGCCACGACAGCGGATCGCGCATATCGAAGTGCGCCTGCGCGTCGAGCATCAGTGCCACGTCGGCCACGCTGCGCGCCATCGGTCCTTCCACCCAGAGCGGGTCGTAGGGCATCACCGATGCAGGGCGCGGCACGCGACCCACGCTCGGGCGCATGCCGACGATGCCGCAGAAGCTGGCGGGAATGCGCAGGCTGCCGCCCAGGTCATTGCCGGTGGCGAGCCACACCATCCCCGCGGCCAGCGCCGCTGCCGATCCGCCCGACGAACCGCCTGCGGAGCATTGCGTATTCCACGGGTTGCGCGTGGCACCGAACACCGTGTTGAAGGTGTTGGCACCGGCGAACTCGGGCACGTTCGACTTGGCGAGCGGGATGGCGCCGCGCTGCTCCAGATTGGCGACGGTCAGATCGGAGTGGGCCACCACGTTGTTGGCGAAGATCGGTGAGCCATAGGTGGTGGGTGTGCCGGCCAGGTCGTTGTAGTCCTTCACGGCGATGGGCAGGCCCGCGAGCCATCCGGGTGCTTCGGACACGGCAGGGTCGGCCTTCGGAAAGTGCCGTGCCGCTGCGCGCGCCGCCTCGAAGTTGCGGATCGGCAGTGCGTTGACCACGGGATCCACGGCTTCGATGCGGGCGATGGCGGCGTCCACGAGATCGAGCGGGGACACTTCGCGCCGCCTGAGCAGCCGCACGGCCTCGGTGGCGCTCAGCTTGCAGAGGCTGTCGTCCGGAAGGATGGTGGCGTCGTGGTTTTCATCGATGGCAATGCTGGGGGTCATGCCTGTCTCCTGTCTGTTGTCGTGGCCCTGCGGCGCCGCGCTGACCTGCCACTGCAGAGGGCTGACTTGTGGCGCCGGGACGTTTTGCAGAATAATGGCCGCACCAACGGGGCGGAAATCACATCTGCTGATGACGCCCATAAGCTTTGCTAAGCCCCCCGCAGCGTATGGATATCCGCCAGATTCGCACCTTCGTCACCGTTGCACGGTTCGGGAACGTCACCCGCGCGGCCGAGGCGCTGCACGTGACCCAGCCAGCCGTCAGTGGACAGTTGCGCCAGTTGGAGGAGTCGCTGGGGCTGCAACTGTTCGCCCGCACGAAATCCTCGGTAACGCTCACACAGGCAGGACAGGAGTTGCTGGCGCGCGCCGAGAAGGCGCTCGAAGCCTATGGCGATTTCATGCATGCGGCCAAGGCGCTGCAGGGCCATATCGAAGGCAACCTGCGCATTGGCGTGGTGCTGGTCGATCCGGCATTGCTGCGCGTGGGGCAACTGCTGGCGGTGCTGGTGCGGGAATGTCCGGCCTTGCGGATCGACCTGCAGATGGGGCGCACGCCGTGGCTGGTGACGGCGTTGCAGGGCTCCGAGATCGACGCTGCGATCATGCTCGCGCGATCCGCGCCCAGCGGCTGCGGTATGCAGGTATTGCAGTCATTGACGTTCCGGCTCGTGGCGCCTGCGGCATGGGCGGATAGGGTGGCATCGGCTTCGCCCGCGCAACTGGCCAGCCTGCCGTGGTTGCGCATGACGCCACGCAGTGCCCATCAGGAGCTGATGGCCGAGATACTCGCCAAGGCGGGCATCGTGCCCATGGAAACCGTGCTGGCCGACCACGAACTGCTGATTCGCGAACTGGTGGTGGCCGGTATCGGCATCGGACTGCTGCGCGAAGATCTGGCGCAGGATGCGCTGGCCGCAGGAGAGATCGTGTTCGTGGACGAGCATCGCGCGCAGACCAACGTCGCGTTCGTGTACCCGGAGGAGCGCGAGAACGAACCGGTGATCCTGGCCGTGCGCGAGGCGTTGCGGGAAATCTGGCAGCCCTAACTCACGGACTGGTCTTTCAACTCGGCCGCGAGGAAGTCCACGAATACCTTTGCCCGCGCAGGCAGGCGACGCCCAAAGCCATGCAGCACCTGCAGTGGCACGGGGCGCAACGCCACCCGAGGCAGCACGATGCGCAGTTGGCCCGCATCAAGGTCCGATTGCACGGTCGTTTTCAGTAACTGGGCGATGCCGAGACCCTGCAGCGCAGCGGTCTTGAGCGCGTCGCCGTTGTCCGCGTCGAACACACCCTGCGATGGCGGCCACGGACCATCGACGAAATCGAGCGGTATCACGTCGCCGCGCAGACGGTAGCGGACATGGTGGTGTTGCGCGAGGTCCGCGATGGATGCCGGTTCGCCATGCCGGTCGAGATAGCCGGGGGAGGCCACGAGCACCAGCGGCATCTGCCCCAGCGGCTTCGCGTGAAGCGTGCTGTCGGCGGCATGGCCGGCGCGCAACGCCAGGTCGAATCCTTCGCGTACGAGATCGACGTGCTGGTCTCCGAGACTGATGTCGAGGGAAAGACGCGGATGCCTCGGCAGCAGCTTCTGCGTGATGGCCCCGAGCAGCGCACGGCCGAGGTCGCCGGGCATGCTGACGCGCAACCTGCCTGACGCGGCGTTCGATGTCGCCAGCACTTCGCTGGCTTCCTCCAGTCCACGTACGAGTGGAGCGACACGGTCGTAGTAGGCGCGTCCCTCCGCTGTGAGCAGGAAGGCACGTGTGGATCGCTGGAAGAGCCGAACCCCGAAACGGGCTTCGAGGCGCGAGATGCTTTTAGACACCGCGGAAGGTGTGGTGCCGAGCAGCTTGGCTGCGGCGGTAAAGGAGCCGGCTTCCACCGCGCGTACGAAAGCGGCGAGTCCGTGCAGGCGTTCCATCGACATTGATGACAGATTGGCACAAGTGAAGCGTCCATTGTAGGTCTCCCCGAGACTGTCCGCTGCCCATAAATTCCATGCCGGAACCATCAACATTGGAGTCACGGATCATGAAACAACTTGAAGGCAAGGTAGCGGTTGTCACAGGCGGCAATAGCGGTATCGGTTTTGCCATGGCCAGCCGGTTTGTGCTGGAAGGGGCCAGCGTGGTGATCGTGGGGCGTCGTGCCGACGCCGTAGAGGCTGCCGTGCAGCAGTTGGGCGCGCAGGCCATTGGCGTGACGGGCGATATTGCCGACCTCGGCACGCACGACCGCGTGGCCGCGCTCGTGGCGGCGGAGTTCGGCGGGGCAGACATCTATGTGGCCAATGCGGGCATGAACACGATCACCCCCTCCGATCAGGTCGGCGTGGAGGAATACGACATCCAGTTCGCCACCAACACGCGTGCCGTGTTCTTTGGTGTGCAGAAGATCGGGCCGTTGATGCGGCGCGATGGCGCCATCCTGCTGGTGAGCTCCATTGCCAGCGGCAAGGCGCTCGATGGCCATGCGGTCTATGCGGGCAGCAAGGCCGCCATCGAGGCGTTTGCGCGAAGCTGGGCGCTGGAGTTCAAGACGCGCGGCATTCGCGTCAATGTGATCAGCCCCGGCCCCGTCGATACGCCGATTCTCGCCAAGCTGGGCGTGGCGGCCACGGAGCGCCCGGCTTTCGAGGCGATGATGGCCGGTGCCATCCCGCTTGGTCGCATGGGACGGGCCGAGGAAGTCGCTAACGCAGCGTTGCTGCTGGCGGGCAGCGAGGGCAGTTTCATCACGGGTGTGAACCTGCGCGTGGATGGCGGTATCGCCCTGGCCTAAAGTTGGCAGGCCGGAAAGCCGTAGAATCTCCGGATATCTCTGGAGAATGTCCGAATGAAGGCAGTAGTCCTCGCCGCAGCCCTGCTGCTGGCATCGGCGGCACACGCGCAAACGACCATCGAGACGGCGGCACAGGCGACAGGCAACATCGCCGCGCCGCTGGGCCTGGAACTGGGCAAGACGCGCTGCGCCCGCATCACGCAGGGTCCGAACCATGTGCGGGCCGGCAAGGCCGCCTGGGCCGGTGGCGATGCCATCGAGATCCGCAGCCTGGACCGGTTCAACCTGCCGGGGCTGACGCGGGTCATCGTCAATTGCGACGCCCAGGACACTGTGGCGCTGGTTACGCTGACTTTCGAGCGCACCGCGTTCGAGGACACGCGCAACAAGCTGGATAAGCGCTACGAGGTCAAACGCAAGACCGATGCGAATGCCGAGAACGGCTACGCCGAATGGCTGGCCACCAACGGCAGCATCGAAATGCTTCACGCCAAGGAAGGCCGCCAGTTCACCGTGGCGTATTGGGGGAAGGGCGCCAAGGCGCGCTACTTTGCGTACAACGGCGGCGCGGCGAGTGCGCCTGCAGTGAAAGCGAAGGCCGCCGACAAGACGCCTGCTTCCGCGCCTGCTGTGAAACAGCCCGCAGCACTGTAAAGACGCGGCACAAAGTCAATGGCCCGCCGTGCAATGCACTGGCGGGCCATATTTTTTAGAACGGTAGCGTCAGGTAGTACTTACCCAGTTCCGTCAGTTCCCCATCGGCGGCGAGCAGGCTCGTGTAATGGGTGTCATTGTTCCAGCGTCCCGTGAACCATGCATAGCGGAACACGTCCGTACGCTGCTCGCAGATGGCCACCATCTCCTGCATCTGGCGCTTCTGCTTCTCCACGGTATCGATCTGCGCACCATCGTTGTTGCTGTGCCAGTTGGCGAACTCGGTCACCCAGAACGGTTTGCCATACTTCGCCAGCCGGTCCAGTTGACCGCCCAGCCCGTAGTCGTACCAATGGAAGGCGAGATAGTCGATACGCGGATCGCGATTGGCATTGGCCGCACGATACGCGGTGTAGAACGCATCGAGCCACACTACGGGGTCGGCATAGCCGGGCATCGTGCCCCATGTGATGGTCGGGCCCACGAGCTTCACACCGGTACGCGCGGCGATGCTTTCGTAACGCGGCCATGCGGCGGCTGCGGCAGCAGGCGTGAGGTTGGCCTGATCGGTCAGGTTCGGCTCGTTGAGCAGCAGCACGTACTTGACCTTCGGATGCGCGAGCAGCCAGGTCTCCACGGCCGTGGCATCGAAGTTGTCGTTCCACAGCATGGGCATGAAGTCCATGGCGTAGGCCGTGTCGGCATCGGCAGGCGCCGATGCATTGGGCCGCGACGCCCAGTTGTACCACCACGAGATACCCGGCGCCAACGCCACGAAATCGGCCTTGCTGGCAAGGTCGTAGGCAATGCCGCGCTTTGCGCTTTTGGTGACGCCGGGGGTGGCAACGGGCGGCGGTGTTGTCACCGGGTTGGTGGTGCCGCCGTTGTTGCCGTTGTTGGGTGTGCTACCGGAGCCGCCGGAAACCGGACCGCTTTCACCGCCGCCGCAGGCGGTGAGGGCGAGGGTGAGGCAGAGGGTGGTGAGGAAGCGAGTAAGCATGATCGATTCTTCGGGAAGTTCGTTTTCGCACTGGGTTTGTTCCTCTCTCCCGCTCGCATTTCTTGTCCCCTCTCCCGCTCCTTTTTTCTCCCCTCTCCCGGAGGGCGGGAGAGGGGCGGGGGAGAGGCTGGGGGTATCAAGTTGCTACGGTGTCGTGATTTGAACCGCTGGCCCTCTCCCCCAACCCCTCTCCCACTTCGCGGGAGAGGGGAGCAAACCAGTGGGAGAGGAGCTAAAACAGCGGGAGAGGGGAGCTAAATCAGACAGGGGGTATCAATCAAAGCGAATTCAAAAACGCCCCAATCGCATCCCGATCCGCTTTCGGCAGAGCCTCATAACGCGTGCGGGCATCAGTCGCTTCGCCGCCGTGCCAGAGCACCGCTTCGGTGTAGTTGCGGGCGCGGCCGTCGTGCAGCAGGCGGACGCTGGTTTCGTCACCCTGGATGAAGCGCAGCGAGCCGATGCCCCACAGCGGCGCGGTACGCCATTGCTGCGGATAGGCGCGGCTTTCGGCCAGGGTGTCGGCCAGGCCCGGACCCATGTCGTGCAGCAGCAGGTCGCTGTACGGATGGATGGTCTGCTCGCGCAGTTCCGCAAACGGATGGTTGTTGCCCGTTTTCATGGTCGGCGTGTGGCAGGCCACGCAGCGGATTTGCGCGAAGAGGTCGCTGCCGCGCGCGATCTGCGCGGGGTTCACGTCATGCTCGGGCGAGACGCGTACGCCATCGGGGAAGCCGCTGCGCAGCTTGCGCTGGGCCGGCACGCCAATCAGCGAGAGGTAGTGCGTCATGCGCTGCAGTTCGTTCTCGGTGACCGAGGGCGCGACGGTGGAGCCACGGCAATCCGATGCGCTACGCTGGCAGCCGGGGCTCGGGAACATCGGCGAGGTGACCCCCATGTCCTTGATCAGCGCGTCGGCTACCTGCTGGCGAATGCTGGCCTTCGATGCCTTCCAGCCGAAGCGGCCCACGTGCGTCTTGCCCGTCTCCGGATCGACGATCAGGTTGGGCACGCCCTTGATGCCGTCGCCATTCGCATCGTTCGGATCGGCTTGCGCCAGGATGGTGGCTTCAGGCAGCGCTTCCAGCAGGCCCATGCCGATGACCTGCGGCGCCTGCCGTGCCGAGAAGCGTGCGGGCACGGGTCCCTTGAACGTGAAGACCGGCTTGACCAGTTCCACCTTCTCGCCATCGGGCAGCGTGCGCACCGTGGTTTCGAACGAGTTCGCCGTCACGTCATACGCCGGTGCCGTGGCACTTTGCGCGTGCTGCTGCACGTTGTTGCCGTACGTCGCATCGGGGCCGCCTTCGGCATTGGCGGTCAGAATCGACATCGTGTCGAGCTTGGCCGTCAGCGACAGCGGCTTGCTGCGGCCGTTGTTGGTGTGGCACTCGATACAGCGCGGCTGGTTGTAGCGTGCGCCAAGCTGGCCGATGTGCGCGGTGAAGACCGGATTGTCCTTGTCGTGCTCCGAGTGCGTGCCATCGGCAAACGAGGTGTGGAACAGGCGGCGGCCCTCCACAAAGCGCTGCGTATTGGCGATGCCGATATTGTTCGACATCTGCTGGAACACGCGCATCGGCTCCTCGGAGTAGTTGTACGAGATGCTGGCCGTGCCGCCAAGCAGCGTGTCGTCAGGCAGCGGCGCGGAATCCAGGTTCGGGGCGATGCCGTACCACGGGCGCATGCCCACACCCACCACGTAGAGCTGTTCGAACGAGTAGTAGCGGCTGCCACCACCATCCACCACCGGATCGCGTTTCAGGCGCGGCGCCGGTGCCAGTTCGATGGGGTCGCCGATCTTGAGCGGGCTGTGCGGATCGGTGCGCCAGTTCGAATCGAAGACGATCATGCAGTCTTCCTTCGGCTGTCCTTCGCGGCAGATCGGCAGGCCGCCTTCCTTGGCGTTGTTGAAGCCGGTATTCATGGCCCAGCCGTAGTCGCGCACGTTGGGGTCCAGCACGTTGCGGAACAGGCTGAATGTGGTGCCGTCGAAGATGCCCTGGTTCACGCGCAGGTACATCTCGATCTTCTGGCGGCCCGCTGGCACGCCGTCGCGGATCTCGATCCCGAACGTGCGGTTCTGGAAGTAGAACGTGGGGAACGTCAGGTAGCGGCCGGGCCCCGCATCGGGGGCGGTCCATGCCTCGCCGCGCTCGCGGGCGTGGCGCTCGGTGGGGCGCGATCCCATCAGCGTCACGAGCGTGCCATCGGCTTCGCGATACTGGATCTGCTCCATCATCGGCGTGTCGGCCGCGAACAGCGGAGTCCATGCCTCGGTCGGGGTGGAAGACGTGGGCGGGGGCGTGCCGCTTCCGCCATCGCCACCGCCGCCGCAGGCGGTGACTGTCAACAACGTGGCCAGCAATAGCGCCGGCACACGGCAATACGCGTGAGGTTTCTTCATGTTATTGACCCTTCGTTCCCTGTTCGCGAACCATTCGGTTTCGGAGTACTTCTCGCCGTGGCGATGACCTGCATGTCGTCGGCTTCTTCAGCCGGGGGCGATTATCGACAGGGCGATTTATAGATGTCAATTGTCATGATTTGGCGCACGCGGTGACAAAATTTGCGGGCCGGGTGACAGGTCGCGTCACTTGGCGAGGGCGCGCCATCTGGCGGCAGGCACGCGCCGTGCAGACGTAAAAAAGGCCGCAAAAAGCGGCCCTGGAACAGGGTAAAGGGTGATTGCCACCCTGCGCGGAAAAGCAACACTGCGGCAGCACTGCGACTGGACTGCAATCCAGATGTCACTCTTCAAGCGTTCCAGTGAATGCTTGTCGGCGTCAAGGATCAGTCGTCCAATGGCCGCTGCATCGCGGAGCGCTCCAGCAGCACGGGGATCGATTTCGACGTGGGCGTGTTGCAGAGATCGGCCACGCTATCGAGCGGCACCAGCGGATTGGTCTCGGGGTAGTAACCGGCGATGCAGCCGCGCGGAATGTCATAGGCCACGATGCGGAAGCCATCGGCGCGCCGCTCGATGCCGTCGTGCCAGACGGTGTGCATGTCCACCCAGTCGCCATCGGCAAAGCCCAGCATTTCGATGTCGGCGCGATGCATGAAGACCACGCGCCGCTGGCCGAACACGCCTCGGTAACGATCGTCGAGCGCATAGATCGTGGTGTTGTACTGGTCGTGCGAGCGCGTGGTCATCAGCACCATCATGCGCTCGCCGTGCAGCGCGCGGGCGCGGGCGATGGGGGTATCGGGAATCAGCGGGTTGATCAGGAACTCGGCCTTGCCTGAGTGCGTATGCCATTCACGCTCGCGAGCCGGCACGTGCAGGTGGAAGCCACCCGGATGCGCCACGCGCGCGTTGAAGTCTTCAAAGCCGTCGATGACCTCGGCGATCTTGTCGCGAATCCGCGCGTAGTCCGCCGCGTACCAGCGCCAGTCCACGGTGGCGCTGCCCAGTGCGGCGTGCGCCAGCCCGGCCACGATGGCGGTCTCGGACATCAGGTTCTCCGAGGCCGGCGTGTTCATGCCGTACGACAGATGCACCTGCGACACCGAATCCTCGACGGTCACGCCCTGCGGCACACCGTTCTGGCGATCGATCTCCGTGCGGCCCAGCGTGGGCAGAATCAGCGCCGTGCGGCCATGGATCAGGTGGCTGCGGTTGAGCTTGGTGGCGATATGCACGGTGAGGTCGCAGGCACGCAGGGCTTCCCACGTGCGCGGCGTGTCCGGCGTGGCAGCGGCGAAGTTGCCGCCGAGCGCGATGAACACGTTCACCTCGCCACGCAGCATGGCGTCGATGGTATCCACCACGTCGTGACCATGCTCGCGCGGCGGATCGAAATGAAAGGCTGCGCCGAGCTTGTCCAGAAACGCGGGCGTGGGCTGTTCTTCGATGCCAACCGTGCGATTGCCCTGCACATTGGAGTGTCCACGTACCGGGCACAGGCCCGCGCCAGGACGTCCGATGTTGCCGCGCATCATCATCAGGTTCGACAGCAGTTGAATGGTCTGCACCGAGTGCTTGTGCTGGGTGAGACCCATGCCCCAGGTGCAGATCACGCGCTTGCCGCGTGCATAGATGGCGGCGAGCCCTTCGATCTCCGCACGCGGCACGCCGGATTCGCGTTCGATGACGTCCCAGGGTTCGGCGCGCAGGTCGGCGGCGAAGGCGTCGAAGCCGCGCGTATGCGTGGCGATGAACTCGGTGTCGAGCACGCGCGGCTGGCTGGCGGCTACGGCATCGTCGTCGAGTTCCAGCACGTGCTTGGCCACACCACGGATCAATGCGAAATCGCCGCCCAGCGTGGGACGCACGAAGACCGAGCAGATCTCGGTGCTTCCATTTGTCAGCATTTCCATCGGACTCTGCGGACTCGTGAAGCGCTCCAGTCCGCGCTCGCGCAGCGGATTGATCGACACCAGCGTGGCGCCCCGCTTGGCGCAATCGCGCAACTCGCCCAGCATGCGCGGGTGGTTGGTGGCGGGGTTCTGGCCGAACAGCAGGATGGTGTCGCAATGCTCGAAGTCGTCGAGCGTCACGGTGCCCTTGCCCACGCCAACCGTCAGCGGCATGCCCCGGCTGGTGGCCTCGTGACACATGTTCGAGCAGTCGGGAAAATTGTTGGTGCCCACCATGCGCGCGAACAGCTGGTAGAGGAACGCGGCCTCGTTGCTGGCGCGCCCCGAGGTATAGAACGCAGCCTGATTGGGATCGCGCAACGCACGCAGCCGCGCGCCGATCGTCGCGAATGCATCGCTCCAGGAAATGGCCTGGTAGGTGTCGGAAAGTGGGTCGTAGATGACGGGATCGGTAAGGCGGCCGTGTTGCTCCAGTTCGTAATCCGTCTGCGCCATCAGCGATGCCACCGTGTTCTGCGCGAGGAACGCCGGCGTCACGCGCTTGCTGGTGGACTCCGCCGCCACGGCCTTGACGCCGTTCTCGCAGAACTCGAACGTGGAGGCGTGTTCGCGGTCTGGCCATGCGCAGCCAGGGCAGTCGAAGCCATCGGGCTGGTTCTGCCGGAACAGCATGCGGTAGTCACGGCCCGCCACACGCTCCTTGAGCAGGTTGATGGCGACGTACTTCAGCGCCCCCCAGCCCGCTGCCGCGTGGGTATAGGGTTCGATTCGGGGTTTGGACCGTTGTGCCATGACGCGTGCTCCTGCCTGTTCGGATGATGTCGTGACCGCAGCGTAGTGGCTGAGGAGGCGGCACCCTTCCTTGCATACCGACCGATTGCCGGTTCGCACGGCGCCGTATCCGGTCATCAGACCAAAGGATAGGACGCCGCAACAAATTGGCTACCGCACGACCCCGGTGTACAGATGCGCTTCGCGGCACGGCTGCCTACCATTCGATGGCGGGCTTGCGGTGCAGGCCCAGGGCGGGACACCAGACGGTGTGCCTGCGCATTCGAAGCTTAGAAGGAGCCGAACATGGTTGCAAAGCACATCGTTCCCATCGTCGTGGCATGCGGTCTGGCCGCTGTCAGCGCGCTGGCGTCGGGTATGGCCGACGCCGCACAGCCGCCCGTGCAGAAGAAGGGCCATCCCGTCTACAACATCGACCGCCAGCGCGATCCGTTCACCGACGGTGCGCGTTACCAGGTGTCGCCTGCCGACGAGGGGCGCTTCATTCTCGTGGGCCGTGACCTGACAGGCGTTTCGGCCCCTCCGGGCGGCGCACCGGCATGATTGCCGCTCGCGCCCCCATCGGAGAGACCACCATGCCATCTTCGGGTGTGTCGTATGCGCAGGTCGGGCCGCTGCTGGCCTGGCTCTGCATCTGCGCGGCGAGTGCCGGCATGGCGTATGCGACGGTGGCCTGGGCGGGCGTGTGATGGAACCGCGCCCGGTTCAGGTTGCGTTCAGGCCGCTGCCTCCACGGCCTCTACGGCGGCTGTCCTCAGCGGCAGCCGGACGATCATCTTCGCGCCGCCTTCGGGTGGCGATTCGGCCTCGATGCTGCCACCGTGGGACTCCACGATATTGCGGCAGATCGACAGGCCCATGCCCATGCCGTCCGGCTTGGTCGTATAGAACGCATTGAATAGCTGGCCCATGGCCTGCGCCGGAATGCCGGGGCCGGTGTCGCTGATGATCAGCAGCACCGCATTGCCCGGAATCTCGCGGCTGGCCACGGTCAGGCGGCGCCGGCCAGCGGTCTCGGACATCGCCTGGATCGCATTGATCATCAGGTTCACCAGTACCTGCTGCAACTGCGTCCAGTCGCCAAGAATGTGCGCGGTGCCGGCGTCGAGTTCGGTGACGGCCGCGATCTGGTGATCCTGCATTTCGCGGCGCACCAGTTCCACGGTGTCTGCCAGCAGGTGGTCCACGGCGATATCGATGTACTTGGGCTCGGCCTTCTGCGCCATCGAGCGGATCTGGCGAATGATGTCGCTGGCTCGCGTGGCATCGCGAATGATCTGGTCGATGGAGTCGCGCGTTTCCTCGATATCGGGCGGCGTGCGCTGCAGCCAGCGCTGCGCCGACTCGCCGCAGGTGACGATGGCCGCGATGGGCTGCGTCACCTCGTGTGCGATGGACGCCGCAAGTTGTCCGAGCGTGGTCACGCGCGCCACATGGGCCAGTTCGTCCATGGTGCGATGCAGCGCCTGTTGCGTCAGCGTGGCGTCGGTGACGTCCATCAGGGCGCCCACATACTCGTGGTTGTCGCCATCGGACGTACTGCGGCGCGCTACCAGATGCACATATCGGATGGCGCCGTCGGGCATCAGCAGCCGATGCTGTAACTCCACGAGCGGCGCACCGTTGAGCATATCGGCATGAGTGCGATGCGCAGCGGCCAGGTCATCGGGATGGACTCGCGCCATTACCAGCCCAAGATGCACCGGACCGCCGCGCGCATAGCCGAAGATCCGGTGTGCTTCGTCGGACCAGACCATGGTGCCAGCGGGCACGCGGATGGCGATACTGCCGGTCTTGCTGAGTTTCTGTGCCTCCGCCAGGAACGATTCGCTGCGCGCCAGTGCGGCTTCGGCCTGGCAGCGCCGGTCCATGTCGGCCAGGTTGCGCAGGGCCAGCAGGGTGGTGGTGCCGATGGCCAGCAGCGCGAATATGCAGCGGGCCAGTTGGCCACCTTCATCTTCGGCGCTGGGCGAGACGATATAGGCCGTCAGCGTCAGCAGCAGCGATGCCCAGGCGGCCACGCGCGTGGCGCCGATGGAACCGGTCAGCGCCACAAGCAGGATCACCACCACGTACAGCACCGCGATGGCGAAATCCAGCGGCGTGAATGCGTCGATCAGGAAGACGCCCAGCGCAAGCGAGCCGGCGGTGCCTTTCAGCAGCCGGTTGATGGTCGAGTTGTACATGCCCAGTCCAGGCGGATTGACGGTAGGGCGCTCTATCAGCAGCATGGCCCGACGCCGATACTAATGCCGAATGACTGCTTGGGAAATCATATAAAGGTATGGTGGCCTGTTTGCCATGCGAAACGGCAATCCCTGGGCGCCCTGCACAAGGCCCGTGGCCGCATCCACGCCATCATGGCAGCGAGTTCTCCCCCTGAAGCGTCGGGCCGTTGAACCGTCACCCCCCAAATCCTGGCGTCTGGCTGCGCACTTTTACGGTGCATCGCCACCCGCCAGCCGTGGATGCATCCCCAGGAGTCGCCATGACCATCACTTCCCTCGACACCGATGCCGGCCTGGCCGTCACCGAGATTTCCGATCACCTGAACCAGTTGCTGGCCGATGTCTTTGCGCTGTACCTGAAGACCAAGAACTTCCACTGGCACATGTCCGGTCCGCATTTCCGGGACTACCACCTGATGCTGGACGAACAATCGGCGCAGATCTTCGCCATGACCGACGACGTGGCCGAGCGCGTGCGCAAGATCGGCGGCACTACCCTGCGCTCCATCGGCAACATCGCTCGCCTGCAGCGGCTGCGCGATAACGACCAGGAAGCCGTCTCGGCCAAGGACATGCTGCGCGAACTGCACGCAGACAACCTCAAGCTGGTGGAAGCCATGCTCGACGCCCATGCTGTCTGCGACGACCACGCGGACGTGGCCACCGCCAGCCTGCTGGAGAACTGGATCGATGAAGCACAGCGCCGCGCGTGGTTCCTGGCGGAATCGGTGAAGTAAAGCTGCACCGCGGCTGTATCGCTGCAAAACACCGCCCGCCCTGTCGCGGGCGGTTTGTCAATTGTACGAATCGATGTCTCGACCTGCCCCCTGGGCACGGCAGTATGATCGCCTTCACATCGCACCGGGCGCCGTGATTGGCTGGCGCCCGTCAATCTGCCGTGAGAGCGCGCCATGCACCTGGGGAAATCGTACTCAATACCCGAGTTCACGTTCTGGTCGAGGCGGAAGATCTACGCCGCGCTGGCCTGCGGGACGCTGCCCGTCATCCTCTATCAGTTTTTCGAGGTGAAGTGGCTGTCGATCCCCACCGCCGTGGCAGTGCTGCTGGGAACGGCCACGTCGTTCATCGTGGGTTTCCGGAATGTGCAGACCTACACCCGCGCGCAGGATGCGCTGCAGGTCTGGACCGAGATCCTGAACGGCAGCCGGTGCCTGGGCGTCATGAGCCGGGATTTCCTTGCGCATCCGGCGGCCCGGCGCGAATTGATGCTTCGCCACTGCGCATGGCTGACCGCGCTGCGCTACCAGCTCAGAGTGCCGAAGATCTGGGAGAACGCGGGCAAGGTGTCCAACGTGGAGTACCAGCAGTACTACAGCATTCCGGAATGGGAAGTACCGCTCGACAAGGCACTCGCAAAGTATCTCCAGCCGGAGGAACTGGCCTCGATCGTGAACGCCGATCACAAGACCTCGCGGCTGCTGGGCAACCAGTCCGCCACCCTCAAGCGCCTGCTCGATGCCGGCGAGATCTCCAGTAGCTTCTACATGGAGCTGGGCGGATCGATCCGGGGCTTCTTCAACCAGCAGGGCCGGGCGGAGCGAATCAAGGACTATCCCTATCCGCGCCAGTACGCCATCGTCAACAAGATCTTTGTCCGCACGTTCTGCCTGCTGCTGCCATTCGGCATCCTGACGGAGTTCGAGAAGCTCAACGCCAGCGTGTCGGGCTTCATGCATGGGCACATGATCTGGCTGGTGATTCCCTTCAGCGCGATGATCTCGTGGATGTACCTGGCCCTGGAGCAGGTGGGCGAGAGTACGGAGAATCCCTTCGAGGGCAATGCGAACGACGTGCCGATGGCGCAGATCTGCCGCAGGATCGAACGCGAACTCATGGACGTGCTGGGCGAGCCCTGTGATGCGCCGGAGCCGGAGGCGGCGCGGGGCGTCGTGCTCTGACAGGCGGTCATTGATAGCTCATCGTGAACGTGGCCAGTGCGTTGACCGTGCCGGGCGTCACAGTACCGGTGGAGATGTAGCGCACGCGCAGCGCAATGTTGCTGGTGGTGCTCGATGGCCCGATCAGGATCTGGTTCACGGTGCCGGCCATGGGCGAGTCCGGCCCGAAACTGATCGTTTCGCCGGTGGCACGGGTGATGCGCAATTGCACGTTCCGCGCGGTGGAGGCGGCTGTCAGCGTGAGCAGGTCGGTCTGGTTGCCAGGTGTGGTGGCGTCGGACAGCGTGAGATAGACCGTGGACCCCGCATCGCAGGTCAGGCCGATCTGGAATCCGGTTTCGCCAGCCGTGGCGCCCACGGGAGTCAGCATGGACAGAACGACGGTTGGCAGCGTGACACCGATATTGGGCGTGGTGACCGTGCAGGACCTGGCTGTGACCTGAGAAGCCCCCATGCCGACTTGTGATAGCGGCGACGATGAGGTGTTATAGGGTACGTTGTGGCTGATCATATTAAACACGACCGGAACGCTCACCGTGCCGCTCGTGGTCACCTGTCCGGTCTTGATCAACTGATAGGTGAACGAGTAGTTGTTCGTGGTGGGGTTTGGCGAGGTGACGTTCGGTGCGAACGAATCCCACTGGCCGGAACTGATGTGTGACAGAACCTTGTTGCCGTAGTTCACGCTGATGACGCGTACGCCGATTCCGGGAAGGGAGGTCTGCCAGACGTCCGGGACAACGGACGATACCGACAAGAGCGGAAGGTACTGGAGATAGAAGCTGTTGCCTGTCACGAAGTCGTTGAATGGGCATCTCACCGTGGTGGTCGTGGAGACCACCTCGCTCAACGCGGTGCCCGATGGGGCATCCCGGGCAACGGTGATGGCGCTGAACGAGATGGTGGCGGGCGTGGTTGACATCGTGCATTGCGGAACCGACTGGCCATACGCGGCCGGTGCCATCGCCATGCTGACCAGCCACAGCGCCGCGCGAGCGATTCTCCAGGCACGGTGAAAGGAAGCGAAGCGTTGGGTCATGGCACGGGTCCTTCGTTCAGGTCAGGGAGTAGCCCGGCGCGGCGCACGGCCCGATACCGTGGCGTCAATCGGCTCGCAAGGCGCTTCCACGACAACATGGCGCTTGAGCACCGCATCGTGAGGTGGCAACTGATAAGGGATTCGGCACTGGTCCGTGCTGGGCGAACCCCAACGCACCGTGAGCGTGCCGCTGTCTTCCACGCCCCGTACGAAAATCCGGCCAGCCTGGCCGACAATCCCGACGTCGTGGCCGGCCTCGTTCACCACGGCTGCGCCGAACGGCAGCGCCGACCCGTCCGGCGCGCGGCTTACCAGGATGGCCGTGCGGCCGCTCAGCGTCTCGAACTGGACGCGGACCACGGCATTGGCACGGGGCACCACCTGCCTGCTGGTGGCGCGGAACTCGATGTCGGCCGGCATGCCGCGTGGGTCGATCTCGATGGCATTCAGCCCATATGGCACGAGGTACGGCACCACGGCATAGCCGAAGCGGTCCACCCGCACGCCCGGCATATTGAGTACGCGTGCGCCGCGTGCGGACTTGGCCTCGACCAGCGCCACGGTATCGGCAACGTAGTTCGCCAGCGTGACGCCACCGCTGTGCGCCACCAGGGCACCTTGCAAGCCCACCGAGAACTGCGATGTATGCTCGCTGGCCGAGGCCGACCCGGATAACGTGGTGTAGGGGCTGCGGTACTGGATGTTGCCGCTACCGGTTGACGTGGCGCTGGAGCGGGTGCCGCCGATGCCGTAGCTGAGTGCGCTGTCCTCCAGCGCGGTGCCGGTGATCAGCAGTTGCTGCGAATCGCCGCTGGCGCGGTCGCTGGTGTAGCCGAACGACAGTGTCGGCATGCGCGGACTGCGGCCCAGCGGCACCGTAAAGCCAGCAAAGATCTGGGTGCCGAGCCGGCCGGTCGTACCATCGATCGTGCGCGAGACCGAGAAGTTGTAGGTGAAGGACACGCCCAGCATCCGTGCCACGTTGTTGTAGCCGATCTGGAACTGGTTCGCGGTGCCGTCGCGGTCCCAGTAGTCCAGCGAACTGCCCGTGAGGTAAAGGTTGCCCCATGGACCGGGAAGTTGCTGGTTCACCGTCACCTGGAACTGGGTGCGCCGGCGCAGCACGGTGGGTCCGTTTTCGCTGTCGGCGTAGGAACGGGCCAGGAAGGCATCCCTCATCTGCCAGAACCCGCTTGACGCGTAGCGATAGGCCGCCACCGTAAGGTTGGTGCGCGTGGATGGCACCACGTTGCTGTAGCTGACCCGATAGCTCTGGCCGGAGTTGGAGCCGGGACGGGGCACGTCGGCATGGGCCTGCGTGATGTCGAGCGCGAAGGCACCCATCGAAGTGTTCAGTGCCGCGCCCAGCAACGCCGCCTGATAGCTGTTGGCGTAGACCAGCCCGCCATAGCCGGTGACCAGGTTGGAGAGGCCATACTGAAGGGTGGCCTGCATGAGCTTTTCGCTCTGCGTGACGCGCGTGTCGCGATAGTCGCCAGCCGTGAAGGAGTAGCGCGCACTGCCCGGCCGCAGCAGCTGCACCACCGATGCATAAGGCACCGTGAACGTGTGCGACGAACCGTCGGCTTCGGTCACGGTGACCAGCAGTTCGCCGCCATAGCCTGTGGCGTAGAGATCGTCGATCTCGAACGGTCCGGGCGCCACGGTGGTTTCGCGCAGACGGATGCCATTCTGGGAGATCGACACGCGCGCGTTGCTGCGCGCCACACCGCGCACCACCGGCGCGTAGCCCCGGCTGGAATCCGGCAGCATGCGGTCGTCAGTGGCGACGTTGAGGCCGCGAATCGAGTAGCTGTCGAAGATTGCCCCGTCGGTGAAGGCGTCGCCCAGCGTGAGCTGGCTGCGCCATGAGGGGATGTCGTGCTGCAGATACGTGGCGATGTTCTGGTAGTCGAAGCCACCCTGTCCGGCGGGCATCCAGGTCATCGAAGAGCGCTGCCGCAGGTGCCACGATCCCACGTTTACGCCGGCGTCGATACCCAGGAAGCTCGTCGTGGAAGCATTGGCGCCGGTGGTGTGATACGAGTTGAACGTGTAGCCCACCGTGGCCGACGGGATGCCCGCATCCCAGAACTCCGGTGGCACGTACCCTCGTGGCTGATGCTGCTGCAGGGCCTGGGGCACGCTCAGGTCCAGCCGCAGGTCACCCATGTTGAACGTCCAGGTCGCCTCCGTGGCAATGGCTGCCAACGACGCGCATGAGTCGGGTGTGGTGCCGGCCAGCACGGTGCGGCCTTGTGGCGATAGCGCTTCGAGGTCGAGTTTCATGCGCGTGGCCAGGGGCCGCGTGATGCAGGGCGCCACGTCGCCATCCGTAGCATCGAAACGCACCGCCTCGCGGCCGGACCACTCGCCGTTGACGAAGACATCGACGATGTAGTCGCCGGGGACGATGGCGTTGGCGCGCGAGAACGGCGTGATGTCGATCGGGTTGCCGCTGGACCGACGCAGCAGATCATCAAGGAACCGCACGTCCGGCTTGTCCTGCGCCTGTACCGTGGCGGCCTGCAGCAGGGAGGCAACGGCCCACCAGAGCGGGCTACGGCGACACCGCTTGTCCATGCTCGCCATGGCGTCATCGTCCGGAATTGACAGCCTTGTCCATGGACCCTTCCGTGGCACCTCCATAGTCGTTGATAAAGCTGAACTCGACACGCTCCGGCGTGGCGGCGGGCACCGTGGCGGGCTTGCCGATATCAAGTTCCAGCGTGCCGCCCGGGGCGATCATTCCGCCACCGCTGTTGGCGAACGACTCGCCGCCCGCCGTGGCCTTCACGCTGCCGAACGTGATGTGATAGGGCGTGGGGTTGCTGCCCTCCAGTGCATAGCCGTCGTCTTTCCGACGAAAGCTCCACGTCACGCTTTGTGCCGCCGCGGCGGCGCCATTGGCATCGAGCGATGCCGGGCGGTAGAAGAGCTTGATACGGGTGCGGAACGCGAAATTCAGAGAGTTGCGTGGCGCATCGTCAGAGGCGACCACGGACGGAACCTCAAGGACATTGACCCAGTAAAGCGTTTCGCGGCCAGTCGGCGGGGGGTCTCCTGCAAGAATGATCCGCATGGTTTGTCCGTCGCCGGGATTGACGCGGAACAGCGGCGGAGTGAGCAGGAACGGAACGGCTGCGTCGTCGGGAGGCGCGTCGGGGTTGCCCGCATCGATCCAGGCCTGCACGAGCGACGGCGAGGTGCCGTCGTTCGTCGCCCGCAACGACACCTCGCGCTGGGGCTCCTGGTAGATGACGCGCGTGCCGTTGAGTACCACCGACGCGAAGGCCGGCGAGATGCCGGCCCACAGCAACAATGCCACCGCCGTGGCACGACAAGCGGTTTGAAAATTCGGCATGGACGCTCCGCAGGCAGTGGTTGAACATACGGAGAGCCCGCCAGGGGCTCTCCCTCACGCAACCGGCGGGCAGCCGGTCAGGGGTACACGACGGAATAGACAACAGAGGTCGATACGTTGCCGGACGTCACGGTGCCTGTTGCCACATACTCGGCGCTGTAGTTCAACGTGGCAGCACCCGAGGCCAGTGCAACCTGTTGCGAGTTCTGCGAGCCGGCAGCCGCGCCGAGCGTAATCGCCGACATATCCGCGTTGCGCAGCGCGATCTGGACGTTACCGGCCGGCGTGCTGGAGGCACCGTTGATCAGCCGTCCCGTGGCCGCGTCGATGGTGGCGCCCGGTTCGAAATAGACCGCGGCATTGCCCGTGGCGGTGGAACAGCCCGACAGGCGGATGCTGAAGGGCGTGCGGCCGGCAGCGGTGCCTGTCCCGCTCAGTGCGGAAGTCGATACAGCCGGCAACGTCACGGTGAAGCTGCTGGAAGTGCCACCGTTACCGCCGATCGTGCAGGTCTGCGACGATACGCGGCCAGTGAAGGTGATGGTGCCGTCCGAGGCAAAAGCGGCACCCGGCAGCACAGCGGCGGCGACAAGAAGGCCAGCTATCAGGGTTTGGCGAATGGTTTTCATTTTGACTTCTCTCTATATCTAGTGAATGAAGCCGCCGTAATGACGGGGGCGCTCAGGCTGATTGGAATATTGCGTGGGTGGTAATCGCCGCGCGACCTTGAATCAACCTGTAACGCCTGAAGTCTATGAATGGATGGGCGCCCGTTTAATAGCTGATTTACTAGTTTTTGAAATCGGGAAATGTGCGCTGCGCAGGACTGTGACAATGGCCGTGTTTGTCCCGCCCTCCCGGCGCACGACGGGAAGGGGCGAAATAGTCGTTTCTTGAAAAGCAGTGTGGTGCAAACGGCAGTGTCTCGCATCGCCCGAACGGGTGTAATGACGGGGATATTATGTTTGCGGTGCCGTGCAGATATTGAGGATGTCTGTTTCTTGTCTTGGAAAGACAGACTGTTATTATTTTGCTCTTATTCTGATTTTATTAAATCTGAGTTCTGTCCCTGCTCGTAAATAAAAAGGATGAAGGCAGGGCGAAGTAGAACTGGGAGGCAAGCGGAGGGGCGAGGGGAGGGCTGGCGGTTCAGGACACGATAGCCGCGATTTGAACTGCCATGCCCTCACCCCCAACCCCTCTCCCATTCCATGGGAGAGGGGAGAAACAGGGAGTAAGCAGAATTCAAGCCGCCACCTTCCCCCGGAACACGTGGTACTGGTACAGGTTGTACCCCAGCATCACCGGCAACATCAGGCCGATACCGATCAGCATGAACACCAGCGTGCGGTCGTCGGAGGCAGCGGCCATCAAGGACAGCTTGCCGGGCACGACATCGGGGAACAGGCTGATGGCCAGCCCGCCGAACGACACCAGGAACAGCAGCACGGTGGCGCGGAACGGCGCACGGCGGCTGCCGGTCCAGGTTGTTGCCGCGATCCACGCCACGGCGCCGGCCGCGATCACACCCAGCGCCAGCAGGACGGCGAGCACGCCATGCTCGTGCCAGCGCTCGGTGCCGATCAGGCTCAGGCGCAGCGTGGCAAAGGACAGGACCAGCGCGCTGACCACGGTGACCGGCAGCATCAGCAGCGTCCAGTTGCGCGCGGCGTTCTCCACCGGATACGGTGTCTTCTTGATCAGGTAGGTCGCGCCCAGCAGCGCATAGCCTGCCGCCACGCCGATCGCGGCGAAGAGCGTGAAGACGGCGTTCCACGCCCCTGGGTTCAGGCCGGTGATGACGCGGCCCAGGATCACCCCTTGCGACACGGCTGCAACGAGGCTGCCGAGTCCGAAGACGCGATCCCACAGCACGTTGCGCTCTGCGGCGTGACGGAACTCGATGGCCGCGCCGCGCATGATCAGCCCGGCGATCAACGCCATCAGCGGTACATACAGGTGGGGCAGCAACAGCGCGTAGGCTGCGGGAAACGCGCCGAACAGGCCGCCGCCGAGCACCACGAGCCAGGTTTCGTTGGCATCCCAGACGTGGGCGATCGATCCGATCATCGCGTCGCGCGCACTGCGTTCCGGCGCGAACAGGCTCAGGATGCCGATGCCCAGGTCGAAGCCATCGGTGACAACGTAGCACGCCAGCATCAGGCCGAGAATGCCGAACCACAGCGTGACAAGCAGGGTATGGGGAGAGGTTTCCATGGTCTTTGCCTCGGATATCAGTAGGTGCCGCCACCGGCAGCGGGTGCCGTGCGTGCGGCAAGGCCCTGCATCGGCGCGGCCAGTGTCAGGTCAGGCCCTTTTCGCAACCAGCGCGAGGCCAGCCAGGCGAACGTAGCGAGCAGAACGAGGTAGAAGGCGGCGAACATCGCGATGCTGCTGGTCACGTCGAGCGTGGAGATGGCCGTGGAAACACCGGCCTCGGTGCGCAGCAGGCCATAGACCAGCCACGGCTGGCGTCCCACCTCGCGCACGATCCATCCGCACTCCACCGCGAGGTAGGGCAGCGGAATCGCCAGCACCCAGGCGAGCATCAGCCAGCGGTGTTGGGCCAGGGCATCGGGGTTGCGCCGCGTGCGATACACCACATGCGCGGTGCGCAGGGCCAGCAGTACCAGCAGGAAGCCGATGCCGGCCATCACACGGAACGAGTAGTAGAGCAGCGGGAGCATCGGCGGCTGGTCGGCACGCGGAATGTCTGCGAGGCCCGTGACGGTGCCATCTACCTTGTGCGTGGCCAGCAGGCTCAGCATGCCCGGCACTTCGACGGACCAGCTATTGCGCTGCGCTGCCTGGTCGGGCCATGCGAGCAGTGACCACGACGCGGCAGTGCCCGGTGCATTGGTATGCCAGTGGCCCTCGATGGCAGCACCCTTGGCGGGCTGCGTGCGGAACACGTCCACGCCGCTGCCGTCGCCCAGCCAGACCTGGATGGGCGCCACGATGACGAGCAGCAGCATCGCCAGCCGGAACGACTTGGCAAAGAACTCGGGATTGCGGCGCTTGAACAGATACCACGCGGAGATGCCGGCCACGACCACGAACCCGGTTTCCAGCGCAGCCAGCCACATATGGGTGATGCCCCAGACCGCATCGGGATTGAAGATTGCACGCAGGTAGTCGGTCACGACGATCTTGCCGTCGACCACCGCCACGCCGGCTGGCGTCTGCATCCACGAATTCGCCACCATGATCCAGAACGCGGAGAGCGACGAACCGAGCGCGACCATGCCGGTGGCGAACAGGTGGACCCCCTTCGACACGCGGTCCCAGCCGAACATCATGATGCCGATGAAGCCGGCTTCGAGCATGAACGCCATGGCGCCTTCGAAGCCGAGGATGTTGCCGAAGAACTGGCCCGTGAACTGCGAGAAGCTGCTCCAGTTGGTGCCGAACTCGAATTCCATCGGGATGCCGCTGACCACGCCCACGGCGAAGTTCAACAGCAGCAGCTTGCCCCAGAAACGCGCGTGGCGGTACCACCCGAGGTCGCCGGTGCGCACCCAGAGCGCTTCCACGATGAAGAGCCAGGCCGCCAGACTGATGGTCAGGATGGGCCAGAGGATGTGGAAGATCGCCGTGAATGCGAACTGGGCGCGCGAGAGGTCAAGAACGTTGTCGATGGCCATGGCGGATCACCGGGAACGGTAGCGGATGGCGGGCTCGGCTTCGGGCTCGCGCGCCGGCTCTGTCACGCCGCAGGTGTTTTCCATGGCCGAGGCCAGGATCATCGCGTCGGCATTGAGGGCCGGGGTGCGCGAGCGCTGCGGCTGATAGACGGCGGCCATCTTGCCGATGGGCTGCCCGGTCAGTGCGCAGGTGCCCGCCTGGCGGGCGATGCCGATGGTCCAGATCTGCTCGCCATAGCGGCAGTGCGTGGCATCGCGCCAGCTCACCACGGCCATGGCACTGCTGGGCCGCTCGATGACGGTGACGATCGGTGCGTGGGCACGATGCGCATGGTCGTCGGCGGTGTAGGTCGTGGGCGCAGGGGCTTGCGGATTCAGCAGGGCGATGGTGCTCAGCCACGCGTCGCACGAGTGATCGAAGGGCGCATCGGGTGCATCGAACGTATCGCGGCTATCGGTAGCAGCCGGTTGCAAAACTTCAGTGGCATCAAACATGGGAGCTCCCTGGAGTAGAGGTGACCTTGACACGCCAGCAGTAAGGCGTGTCACCGACGAAGCGCTTGAAAACGGTGGTGAAATGGGCCTGCGAGCGGAAACCGCTGCGCATGGCCACTTCCAGCACGCTGCCTTGACCGCGGCGCAGCAGATCCTGCGCGTGCTCGATGCGGCGGCGTACGAGGTATTCGTGCGGACGCATGCCGGTGGCGCGACGGAATTGCGCGGCAAAGTACATGCGGGTGAGGCCGGTGCTGCTGGCGATATCGGCCAGGCCAATCGGTGCGGCCAGGTTGTCGTCGATGAACGCGATGGCCCGGCGCAGGCGCCACTGCGGCAACGCGGTCTGCGTGCGATGGTTGGTGGCGGCGCGCTGGAAGTGATTCGCCACCACGCGGGCCACGATGGCCAGCGCCACGCTATCGGCAAACATCCGGCCAAGGCCCGGGTCCTGCGTGTGTGCCACGGCCAGTGCCTGGCCCAGTCGTTCGAGCGCCGGATCGGTATGCACGAACGGATCGTCGAGCAGCAGCTCGCCGGGGTGCGCATGGCCGAACTGGTCTTCGTAGCAGGCGGCCAGCACGGCTTGCGGCACGAACAGGTGCAGCAGGTCGCAGGCCGAACCGTATTCCGCACGGGACGCCACGCCGGGCGCCGTCACCTGCACGGAACCGGCAGTGATGCGGCCATCGAACACCGGCATGCCGCCGCAGAGCAACCGCACCGAACCGGAGCGCAGCGCCAGCGAGATGCAGTGGTGCGCGCCGTCGCCATCGTGGGACACGGAGACAGGATCGCTGCCATCGCAGGTCCAGCGCGAGATCACGATGCTGTCCGGGCGGCGGGCCTGCAGCGTCTCGGCATCGGGCGGCTGGCGCCATTGCTCTTCACGATAGACAAGGGCCGGCGCACGGGCTGCCTCGACGCGCGGCGAGGGCGGCATCGGGGGGCGGGTGGCTTCGGGCAGTTCGAGGACGTTGGTCGAGAGGTCTTTCATGGCGTGGCGTTCCGTATATCCGTAAGAGGGGGGTCAGGCGGCGTAGCGAAGGAACGCCACGGCAATGAGGATCAGGTTCATGACGGCCAGCACGATCCAGCCGTACATCAGCATCAGGCTTTCCCGTTCGTCGAGGGCACTGTCATGGTGCACATCGGTCTCGGCGGTGCGTGGGCTCATTGGTTGTGCTCCTGGGTGGCATGGTGGACAGGAGCAATGGCCTGCGCCCACATCCGGTACACACCCGCACCGGCCAGTCCAATCGCCACGACGGCGGCGATGGACAGTATCGAGATGGGAAAGAGACGGGATTTCATGCTGGCTGGCTCCTCGGCGAGTCGGTGTCTGGCTGGGATGAATCGTAGGAGCCGCCCATGGGTGGTCTCAATTGGCGAGTGGATGAGGTAGGGTTAAACGTTGGTATAGGTTTGCCAAATCGCACTCACCTTTTCGTAGGTGACGGATGGGCGGATGGATAAGGCGGGGAGGGATGAGGATGGTTCTTTCAGGAAAGACCTAGGGCTTTCCGGGTGGGTTTCTTGTGCCGGGGAGTGGGTTTGCTCGTACCTCCCGGTTTTCTCCCCTTTGGTTTGCTCCCCTCTCCCGCTTGCGGGAGAGGGGAGCAAACCGGGCGGGAGAGGGAGAAAAGAGCAAGCAGAGGGGCGCAAACAAACGAAACAAGCGCCCCGGCAGGCTTGCCGTGCAATCCCGACACAATGTCTGCAAACACGATCACGTAAAGCGTGGCTACACGCCACTATCCGTCCATCGAAACCTTCGGATGGGGCAGCCATGCGTGGCGTTCTGGAAGTGCGGTGCGCCTCGCTCGCCGCCGTTGCATTGACCTTGGGGGCGCTTGCCGGCTGTGCCGGATTCGGCGATGCGCGACCCACTCGGCACCTCGCGGCCGTATCCGGCACGGCGCATAGCCTGCCGGCCATGCACGGCCAGTGGCCGGCGCAGGACTGGGCGGACCAGTTCGGCGATCCCCAACTGGGTGCGCTGACGCGGGAGGCGGTGGCGGGCAGCCCCACGCTGCAGGCCGCATTGGCGCGCCTGGCGTCGGCGCGTGCGCTGGCGGATGGCGCGCGCAGCGGTCTGTATCCGGAGATCGGCATCCAGGGCGGGTTCACCCGCGAGCGGATTTCCGAGACCGATACGCTGCGCGGCACGCCGCTGGCAGGACGATGGGTGGATCAGGCGCAACTGTCCGGCGCACTCTCGTATGACCTGGATTTCTGGGGGCGCCATCGTGCCGAGCTGCAGGCCGCACTGTCCGGCGTGAGCGAGGCCGAGGCGGAAGCCGAATCGGCAAAGCTGGTGCTGACCACCGGCGTGGCCCGCGTCTATACCCGGCTGGCCACGCTGTACGCCTTGCGCGATGTCACCACGCAGACTATCGACCAGCGGCGGGAGTTGGCCACGCTGGGCCGGGAGCGGCTTGTGGCGGGGCTCGATACGCAGGTCGGCACGACGCTGCAGGACGCCGACCTGGCCGGTGCCGAGGCCGACCTGACCCGCCTGGACGACGACATCGCCGTGGCCCGCCACCAGATCGCCGCCTTGCTCGGCAAGGGTCCCGATCGTGGGCTCGCCATCGCGCGGCCCGTGCTTTTGTCGATGTCGGCCAGCCAGCCCGTGGCCAGGCTGCCCGACGATGCCCATATCGGCCTGCTGTCCCGCCGTCCGGACCTGGTGGCAGCCCGCTGGCGCGTGGAGGCGGCCTCGAAGGACATCGAGGTGGCGCGCACCGCGTTCCTGCCCGATGTCACGCTCAACGCCATGGCGGGCCTCACCACCATCACTCCCGCCGATTTCCTGCTCGGTGCGAGCCGCGCGTTTGCCTTCGGCCCATCGCTGCACCTGCCCGTGTTCGAAGGCGGCCGGCTGCGCGCGGATCTGCACGGCCGCTATGCCGCCTACGACGCCGCAGTGGCCGACTACAACCAGACACTGACACAGGCGCTGCGCGACACCGCCGACACCGTGGATGGCCTGCAGTCCACGGCAACCGAGATCGCCCAGCGGCAACAGGCGCTGCAACTGGCCGATCACGCTTACCAGCTCGCCGCCCGCCGCTGGCAGGCCGGACTCGTCAACCAACTGGCGGTACTCGCCGCGCAGTCCGAATTGCTGGCCCGGCGCCGTGACGTGGCGCAATTGCAGGGCCAGCGGCTCGATCTTCAATTCCGACTGATCTGGACGCTCGGCGGCGGCTACGAAGGACATCCGCCCGTGGCATCGCTCAACGAACCGGCATCGGCCAATACACCATGACCGCACAGACTTCCCCCAATCCGCCGTCCGTTCCTCCGGCCGCTCCCCCGGCCACGCCCGCACCCGCCGAGGTGGCCGCCAATCCTCGTGCCGTCCCGCGCCGCCGCCTGATTGCCGTGGCAGCGCTGGTCGCCGCCGCAGGCATCGCCTCGGCCACGTGGTGGGTCGACGATGGCCGCTTCCAGGCGTCCACCGACGACGCCTATGTGGGAGGCAACATCGTGCAGGTGACCTCGCTGGTGCCCGGCACCGTGGTGTCGATCGCGGCGGACGACACGCAGCGAGTCACGCAGGGCGGTCAACTGATCGGACTCGATCCGACCGATAGCGAGGTGGCGCTGCAGCAGGCCGCCGCGCAACTGGCGGAGACCGTGCGGCAGGTGCGCACGCTGTACGCCAACAATGGCACGCTGCAGGCGGATATCGCCCAGCGCGTCGCCAATATGGAGAACGCCCGTGACGATCTGCGCAGGCGGATGTCGGTCGATGGGACCGGCGCCGTATCGAAGGAAGATGTCGATCATGCGCAGTCCACCCTCAAGGCGGCACAGTCGGCGTTGCGCGCGGCGCAGGAACGGCTGGTATCGAACCAGGCATTGACCGACCACTCCACCGTGGCCGCGCACCCCGAGGTGATGAAGGCCGCCGCGCTCTATCGCGCGGCCTACCTGACCCATGCCCGCTCCACGTTGCCGGCCCCGGTCACGGGGTTCGTGGCGCGGCGAGCGGTGCAAGTGGGCCAGCGCGTGGCACCCGGCGAGCCGCTGATGGGCGTGGTGCCGCTGAACCAGATCTGGGTGGACGCGAACTTCAAGGAAAACCAGATGGCCGATATGCGCGTGGGCCAGCCCGTCACGCTCTATTCGGACTTCTACGGCTCGCACGTGCAGTACAGCGGCAAGGTGGCAGGCTTCTCGGCCGGCACCGGTGCCGCGTTCTCGGTGCTGCCGGCGCAGAACGCCACGGGCAACTGGATCAAGGTGGTGCAGCGCCTGCCGGTGCGCATCGCGCTGGACCCCGCCGAACTGGCCGCGCATCCGCTGCGGCTGGGCTTGTCGATGCGGGCCACGGTGGATGTGCACGATCACGGCGGCGCCTCGCTCGGCAAGCTGCCAACGGTGACGCCGCTATCCACGGATGTCTACGCGGCGGTGGGCCGCGATGCCGATGCGAGCATCGCCCGGATCATCGCGGCCAATCTTTGACGGAGGGGAAGGGCGTCGCGAATGCGGCGTTTCAGCGCAGCCAGCGCTGCCACGCCGCAAAACCTGCCACGAGCAGGCAGGCCGGCGCCACGATGGCCAGCAGGTTCGACCCCGCCAGCAGCACGGCCTGCTGGTCGATTTCCTGCGAGAGGCTGACCAGCGTCAGGCCAGGCGGCAGGTGATAGGCCAGGTAGGGATCGATGCGTCCCACAAGATGCGTGCGTGCCACGGCCTCGCCGTACTGCAGGCATTGCGCCGCCGTGCCCGTGCCCGCCGCCGACGCCACTTGCCGCACGATGTTCTTGAACTGGTAGGTGTGCGAGAAATCGTCGAGCGACGTTTCCATGAACGAGAGCTTGGCCACCAGCACCAGGGCGAACGGTACGGCCACACTCTGCAACACCAGCGCCTGCAGCATGCGGTCCATCGACAGGTCCGACATGATGCGCGTGGCCAGCAGCCATGCCGCTACCGCGATCATCACGTAGCCCAGCGCGAGATAGCGGCGCGTGCCCGGCAGCTTGCCGCCGTACAGCACGAACAGCACGGCGGCGACCATGCCGAACGCGCTGCTGATGGTGGTGATCATGCCCGTGGTCTCGAACGGAAACCCGAGGCCGAGCTGCATCAGGATCGGCATCAGGTAGTTCCACAGGCCGGCCGTGAACGAATAGATGGCGAAGAAGGACAGCCCGACGAGGTAGCGCTTGCCGCCGAGCCGGTGGGTGTTCAGCCAGGGATCGGGACGCAGGTGCAGGCGGATGAAGGCCAGCACCATCAGCGCGGCGCCGGCCAGCGGCCAGGCCACCACGTCGAGTGCATCCGACGCCGTGTATAGCCGGAGATCGGCCAGGCCATGCACCAGTGCCAGTGCCCCGGCACCGAGCAGGATCACGGTGAGCCAGTCCATGGCGGCGAGCGTGTCGAGGTCAGGCGCGCGCGGCGGCGTCACGCGGTGCGGGTAGGTGACCGAGACCAGCAGCAGCGTGGCGGCCGAGGCGATGGCCTGCACCACGAAGATCGTGCGCCATCCGGCATCGAGCATCAGGACGGCCGTGACCCAAGGGGCGGCAGCCAGCATGCCCAGCGCGCCGACCACAAAGGGCCACAGCAGGCGCGGGCGCTCGGTGGGCGTGGCGATGAGCTGGATCAGCGTGCGCGCTGCAGCAAACAGCCCGCCGGCGCCAAGTCCCTGTACGGCAAGCGCCAGCGAAAGCTGGGTAATGTTGTTCGAGGCGGCGCAAAGCAGGCTGCCGGCGATGGCGATCCACAGGCCGGCGATCGACACGCCGCGATAGCTGAGGTATTCGGCCAGCCGGCGCAACATCAGGTTGGCGACGATGGCGGCGGCGGCATAGGCGGTGAAGCACCAGAGAAATTCGTCGGGCGTGGCGTAGACACCCGCCCGGATCTGCACGGCGGCAGTGGCCAGGATGGCCGTGGCGACGAAGTCGACACCGGTGGCGCATCCCAGGGCCAGTCCCATCAGCGCCACGCCACCATGCGTGACGCGCGGCAGCGCACTCAGCGGGACGGCTGGCATGCGGTCGCGGCAGCGGGGCAGTGCACGGGGCGGGCCGGTTTGACCGAAGCCTTGGCGCTGGCGTTTGCAGAGGCCGGCGGGAACACGCTGTAGTCATAGCGATCGGCAGCAAACGGGCTGGTGGCCGGGTCGTCGGCGGCATGGGCGGCGCCCCCGATGAGGCAGGTAGCAGCCAGCAGGACGCGGGCAGTGCGAACGAGTGTGGTTTTCATGACGATCTCCTGTGCCGTGCAGCAGGAAGGGTGGAGGGAAGCTTGAGCCTATGCGTGCGCGTGAAGCGGTCATTTCGCGGTATGGACGCCGTTTTCGCAACCGCACGGACCTGTGCAGAGGGGCGCTGAAAGCACGCCGTAAGCAAAGCCGTACAAGGGAAAGCGGCGGTTTGCCGTCCTTTTCGTATCCGGCGGATTCACTATACGAAGGCATAGTGTTAATGGCTGTCCCGACTCGCTAACATGAGCGCCATGAGATAGAAGTGAGGTGCCAGCTTGGCTACGAAACAGGTCGTCGCGATTGTCGATGACGACGAATCCATCCGCACTGCCACTTCCCGACTGGTTCGATCGCTGGGGTGGGAAGTGCATACCTACCCGTGCGCCAAAGCGTTTCTTGCCGCCGATGCCACGTCCGTGACGTGCATCGTCTCGGACGTGCAGATGCCGGAGATGAGCGGGATCGAAATGCTGCGCCTGCTGAAGGCGCAGGGCAGTACCGTACCCGTGATCTTCATCACGGCTTTCTGTACCGAATCCATCCGGCGCGAGGCGCTGCGCGCCGGCGCTCTGGCCTTCCTCTGCAAGCCCGTGAATGGCGCCGAAATCCAGCGACACCTGGATGCCGTCGCCGCACATGCCGTGGGCGCCGATGCTTCCCAGCCGCCCCGCGCCTAGCGTGGCGGTCTTCCGATCTGCCTGACCAGCCTGAGCACGCGCCGCATGCCGGATTTCCTTCATTCCGCTTCACCGCTCCCGTTCGGTGCCTCCGTCGTGCCCGATCCGGCCGCCACCTTTCGCTGGATGCTGGTGCTGGCCGTGGTCATTGCGCTGGCGGTGTTTTCGTTCGATGCCTTTACGCACTACCAGGTGGCGGTGGCCGTGCTGTACGTGCTGGTGGTGCAACTGGTGGCGGTGTCGGGTTCGGCCAGGCTGACCGTGATTGCCAGCCTGGCGTGCGTGGTGTTGACGCTGGCGGCGTTCGTGCTGACGCATGAACCGGCCAGTACGATGGGCGCGCTGGGGCGCTGCCTGGTGAGCCTGCTGGCGATTGCCGCGGCCACGGCGCTGTCCATGCGGCACCTTCGCACGGACCGCCGCATGCGCGAGCAGATCGAACTGCTCAACTTGTCGCACGACGCCATCGTGATCTATGACATGCATGGCGTGGTCACGTTCTGGAACCGCGGCGCCGAGATACTGTATGGCTGGCCCGCCGACATGGCGGTTGGCACGGATTTCCACACCCTGACCGATTCGCGTTTTCCGCAGCCGCACGATGTGGTCTACGAGATGCTGTCCCGCCAGGGCCGCTGGGAGGGCGAGGTGGAACGCCGCCATCGCGACGGACACGGCCTGATCGTGGCGAGCCGTATCGCGTTGTGGCGCGACAGCCAGGGGCGTGCCATCGCGTTGATGGCCACGAACAACGACATCACCGAAAGGCGCCGTGCGGAGATGGAGCTGGCGCGCAACGAAGCCTTTCTGGCCGACGCCCAGCGCCTGAGCAAGACCGGCAGTATCCAGCGGTTTCGCGATTCCACCGAGATGAACTGGTCGGACGAGGCATTCCGCATCCTCGGCTACGGCACGGAGGAAATCCCCCGTTTCGAACGTGTGTTGGCGCGCACGCATCCGGACGACATGGACGTTGTGAAGGGCATGGACGCCGCGATCCGCCGGGGCGAGCCCCACATCGACGGCAAGCACCGCCTGCTGATGCCCGACGGCGAGGTCAAGCACGTGCATTTCGTGGCGCGGATCAACGAACGGCCCGGCCAGCGGACGGAATACGTGGGCGCGGTCATGGACATCACGGCAGCCGTGGCCGCACAGGAGGCGCTGCAACGATCACTGACGGAGTTGGCACATGTGTCGAGACTGACTACACTTGGCGGGCTGGCGACAACGATGGCCCACGAAGTGACGCAGCCGATTGCGGCCATCGTGACGTGCGGGGATTCGGCGCTGCGGTGGATGGATCGGCCCGACCCCGACGTGCCGGAAGCCAGGCAATCCGTGGAGCAGATGATCCGCGACGCGCAGCGGGCGTCCGAGATCATCAAGCAGATTCGCGGCATGGCGCAGAAGCGTGAGCCGCAATGGGCGGCGGTACAGGTCAATGCGCTCGTGCGCGAAGCCCTGTCGCTGCTGGCGCGCGAGTGTGCCACGCACCAGGTGCAGCTCGATGTACAGTTGCCGGAGGAGGCGTGGGTCGTTCCGGGCGATCCGGTGCAGTTGCAGCAAGTCATGGTGAATCTGCTGGTCAACGCCATGCAGGCCATGTCCGAAGCGGGCAGCGAACGGCGCGTGCTGCGGGTGAGTACCTTGCTGGCCGATGCATCGCATGTCCGGATCGTGGTCAGCGACACTGGCCCAGGGTTTGCGGACGGCGATGCCGAGCGCATTTTCCGGGCTTTTCATACAACAAAAAAAGACGGGGTGGGCATGGGGTTGTCGATATGCAGGTCCATCGTGGAAGCGCATGGCGGCCAGATCTGGGCCACCTCGGGCAATCCCGGGGCCAGCTTCCATGTGGAACTGCCGCTCCGGAGGGAAGGGGAATCATGAATTCAGCAGTCTCAACCGATAACGGGCCCTCCATGGTCTACGTGGTCGATGACGACGAGTCGATGCGCAAGGCCGTGATGATGCTGCTGCGCTCCGTCGGCTACCAGGTGGAAGCCTACGCATCGGCTACGGACTTCCTGGCCGCGCCCATGCAGGACGTGCCCAGCTGCCTGATTCTCGACGTGCGCCTCAAGGGCCAGAGCGGCCTGGCCGTGCAGGAACAGTTCGCCGCCAGCAAGATGCAGATTCCGATCATCTTCATGACCGCGCACGGCGATATCGCGATGTCGGTCAAGGCCATGAAGGCCGGCGCCATGGATTTCCTCGCCAAGCCCTTCCGCGACCAGGACATGCTCGACGCCGTGGAAAGCGCCCTGGCCCGCGATGCAGCCCGACGCGAGCTGGACCGCACCGAATCGGACCTCCGCGTGCGCTACGCCGAACTGACGCCACGCGAGAAGGAAGTCATGGGCTACGTGGCCCGCGGCCTGCTGAACAAGCAGATCGCCGCCGAACTGGACCTCAGCGAGATCACCGTCAAGATCCACCGCGCACAAGGCATGAAGAAAATGGGCGCCAGGTCGCTCGCGGATTTCGTGCTGAAGGCCGAAGCGCTGGGGATTGTGGAATCGGCGACGAATGGGGGGAAGTAAGGCGGATTCCGCCATTGTTTTTACTCCCCTCTCCCGCAAGCGGGAGAGGGGAGCGCATAGCGACAGGTAGCAGCAACACAAACAAAAAAGCCACCCCGCAGGGTGGCTTTTGTCCTTCAAATCCACACCAGACCGATCAGCCCTTCAGCACCACGCCAATCGCATTGGCTACCACGCCGACATTGCTGTCATTCAAGCCGGCCACGCACATGCGGCCCGAGCGAAGAATGTAGACGCCGTGCTCGTTGCGCAGGCGATCGACTTGCTCTGCCGAGAGCCCCGTGTACGTGAACATGCCGCGCTGCTTCACGTAGCGCGACAGCTTCTCGCCGCTCACATGTTCACGCAGTTGGTCGTGGATGGCCTGACGCATGCGGGCGATGCGCTGGCACATCGCGGCCAGTTCTTCTTCCCAGCTCTTGCGCAGTGCCGGGGTGGTCAGTACACGGGCCACCACGCGGGCGCCATGCGTCGGCGGGTTGCTGTAGTTGGCGCGCACGGCGCCCGTGAGTTGGCCCAGCACGCGGCTGGCTTCGTCGGCGCTCTGGCAGATCACGCTCAGGCCGCCGCAGCGTTCGCCATACAGCGAGAAATTCTTCGAGAACGAGTTCGCCACCAGTGCAGGCACGTTCTGGCGCGCCAGTTCACGCACGGCGAAGGCGTCGTCATCGAGGCCGGTGCCAAAGCCCTGGTAGGCCATGTCGACGAACGGCAGCAGCTTGCGCGCCTTCAGTACGCCGATCACCTGGCGCCACTGGTCTTCGTTCAGATCCACGCCCGTCGGGTTGTGGCAGCAGGCGTGCAGCAGTACGACGTCGCCCTGCGGAATCGCTTCGATGGCAGCGAGCATCGCGTCGAACTTCAGGCCGCCGGTTTCGGCGTCGTAGTACGGATAGCTTTCCACCTTGAACCCGGCGCGCTCGAAGACCACGCGGTGGTTCTCCCAACTCGGGTCGCTGATCCACATCTTGGCCGTGGGGAAGTAGCGGCGCAGGAAATCGGCACCCACGCGCAGCGCGCCCGAGCCACCCAGCGTCTGCAGCGTGGCGATGCGGCCTTCAGCGCGCGCGGCGCTGTCTTCGCCAAACACCAGCGCCTGCACGGCCTGGCGGTATGCGGCCATGCCGGCCATCGGCAGGTAAGGGCGCGGACCCATGTCCGCGAGCAATGCGGCCTCGGCTTCGGCCACGGCCTGCATCACGGGCAGGCGGCCCTGATCGTCAAAGTAGATGCCGATGCTGAGGTTGACCTTGCTGGTGCGCGGATCTTGCTGGAAATCTTCGTTCAGCGAGAGGATGGGGTCGCCGGGGAATGACTCGATGTGTTCGAACATGGGAGGCTTCTTCTGGTTCAGGGGGCGGGCGGCTTCGATGCGATGCCGCCCGCGCCAGATCACTGGATCTGGGCGCTGGCGACGGGCAGGGCCGCGCCGGCGTTCTTTTGCCGGAGGCGATAGCTTACGCCAAGTACGGCCAGCCAGACAGGGATCAGATACACAGACAGGCGCAGGCCCGGCGTCATGAACATCACCACCAGGATGCCGGCCAGGAACGCCAGCGTCAGGTAGTTGGTCAGCGGATAGCCGAGGCTGCGGAACGACGTGGTCTCGCCAGCCTTGCGCTTGGCGCGGCGGAACATCAGGTGAATGATGCTGATCATCGCCCAGTTGATGATGAGTGCGGATACCACCAGACCCATCAGCAGCTCGAATGCTTCGCCGGGCATCAGGTAGTTGACCAGTACGCAGAAACCGGTGGCAATGGCGGACACAGCCAGTGCAGCCAGCGGAATGCCGCGACGGTTTACTTTCAGCAGGGCGCGCGGGGCGTTGCCCTGTTGCGCCAGGCCCAGCAGCATGCGGCTGTTGCAGTAGACGCCACTGTTATAGACCGACAGTGCAGCGGTGAGCACCACCACGTTCAGCACGGTTGCCACGATATCGCTGTTCAGCGCGTGGAAGATGAGCACGAACGGGCTGCCGCCGGTAACCACCTTCTGCCACGGATAGAGCGACAGCAGCACGGCCAGTGCACCCACGTAGAAAATCAGGATGCGATAGATCACCTGGTTGGTGGCCTTGGGAATGCTCTGGCTCGGGTTGTCGGCCTCGGCGGCGGTAATGCCCACCAGTTCGAGTCCGCCGAAGGAGAACATGATCACGGCCATCGCCATCACCATGCCGCCCAGTCCATTGGGGAAGAAGCCGTTGTGCTGCCACAGGTTGGCCACGCCGGCTTCAGGACCCGCACCGCCGGTAGCCAGCAGGTAGGCGCCGAAGACGATCATGCCCACGATGGCCACGACCTTGATGATCGAGAACCAGAACTCCATCTCGCCGAACGATTTCACGCTGGCAAGGTTGATGGTGTTGATGATCACGAAGAAGCCCAGCGCCGAGACCCATGTGGGCAGGTCTGGCCACCAGTACTGGACATAGAGGCCCACGGCGGACAGTTCGGCCATGCTGACCAGGATGTAGAGCACCCAGTAGTTCCAGCCAGACATGAAGCCGGCGAAGTGGCCGCAGTACTTGTTGGCGAAGTGGCTGAACGATCCGGCCACGGGTTCATCGACGACCATCTCGCCCAGCTGGCGCATGATGAAGAAGGCGACGATGCCGGCGAGGGCGTAGCCGAGCAGGACAGAAGGGCCTGCAAGCTTGATGGCGGGGCCGATGCCCAGGAACAGGCCGGTGCCGATGGCGCCACCGAGCGCAATCAATTGGATGTGGCGATTCTTCAGGCCACGCTGGAGCGTGCCCTGGCTGTCGGTTGCATGCATGGAGTTGTCTTTCCTCTACCCATTCTTGTGGAATGGCGCGCGCCTCTATCAACGGGCGCTTGGAAAAAACGCCGACGCGGGTAGCGCCGGCGCGCAGGGGTCCGCGCCGGCAGCCCGAGAGGATACCGGTACACGGTTGGAAAAGCAGGGGTTTAGGGCGACCCGGACGGGAATCCGGGCGCCGGCGTCACACTTTCAGTGTGCCGCGTTCGATCTGGTCGCGTTCGAGTGACTCGAACAGCGCCTTGAAGTTGCCTTCGCCGAAGCCATCGTCACCGGCGCGCTGGATGAACTCGAAGAACACGGGGCCGAGCACACCTTTCGAGAAAATCTGCAGCAGCAGACGGGGCTTGCCGTTCTCGGTGGTGCCATCCACCAGGATGCCGCGCGCCTTGAGTTGATCCACCGGCTGGTTGTGGCCGGGCAGGCGGGTGTCCAGTGCCTCGTAGTAGTAGTCGTTCGGCGCGGTCATCAGTTCCACGCCCGACAGTTGCAGGCTGTCGATGACTTCGATCAGGTCGTCCACCAGGAAGGCGATGTGCTGGATGCCTTCGCCATTGAACGCCATCAGGAATTCTTCGATCTGGCCGGCACCCTTCGACGATTCCTCGTTCAGCGGAATGCGGATCATGCCGTCCGGCGCGGTCATCGCCTTGGAGGTCAGGCCGGTGTACTCGCCCTGGATGTCGAAGTAGCGGATCTCGCGGAAGTTGAACAGGCGTTCGTAGAAGTTCGCCCAATACGCCATGCGGCCACGGTAGACGTTGTGCGTCAGGTGATCCACGAGCTTGAGGCCGTGACCCTTGGGACGACGGTCCACGCCTTCGATGAATTCGAAGTCGATGTCATAGATCGACTTGCCATCTTCGAAACGGTCGATCAGGTACAGCGGCGCACCACCAATGCCCTTGATGGCAGGCAGACGCAGTTCCATCGGGCCCGTGGCGATCTCGATCGGCTGGGCGCCCAGCATCAGCGCGCGGTTGTACGCCTTGTGCGAATCCTTCACACGGAAGGCCATGCCGCAGGCGCTCGGGCCGTGCTCGGCGGCGAAATAGGCCGCTTCGCTGTGCGGCTCGTTGTTGACGATGAAGTTGATGTCGCCCTGGCGGAACAACAGCACGTCCTTGGAGCGGTGGCGGGCCACGAGGGTGAAGCCCATCTTTTCGAACAACGGCTCCAGCACATTGGGCGTGGGCGAGGCGAATTCGACGAACTCGAAGCCTTGCAGTTGCATCGGGTTTTCAAAGAGATCGGCCATGGTCGGTGCGCTCGGGGGCGAGTGTGGGGTGAAATCGTAGTAAAGCCAGGCGGCTTTCTCAGGTGCTTTGGGCGACGCTTGCGGCGCGCTGCAACGTGGAGAAATTGTAGAACTCGCCGCGCTAAATAGGATTTCGTAAAGGCCGCAGGGAAACCCTTGGATGTGAGATAAAATTTCGCCGCACTCACTCCTCAGGAAATGAAAATGCAGCAAAACGACCTCGACCGCACCGACCGGCGCTTGCTTGGCATGCTGCAGGAACATGGCCGTGTGTCCAATCTGGAACTGGCCGAGGCGATCAACCTGTCGCCGGCCCAGACATTGCGACGTCATCGCCGCCTGGAGGAAAGCGGCATTATCAAGCGCTACGAGGCCCGGCTCGATAGCGCGGCGCTGGGGTTTGGCGTGACGGCGTTCATCCACGTGACGATGGAGCGCGGCCATATTCGCGACCTGTCCAAGTTCAAGGGACTGGTGGCGGAGCTCGCGCAGATCCAGGAGTGTTTCTCCGTGACCGGCGATATCGACTACGTGCTGAAGGTAGTAGCGAAGGATCTGAAGTCGCTGTCAGACTTTTTGCTCGATACGTTGATGCGCATCCCCGGCGTGAGCGGCGTGAAGTCGAGCGTGTGCCTCGACGAAATCAAATGCACGAGTGCGATGCCGCTGGATATCTAGCCGAGTTTCGCCATGGCATCGGCGATGTCACTGGCCGACTCCGGGCGTACAAGCCGCGCCACTTCCTGACCATCGCGCATGAAGATCAGCGTGGGCCAGAGCTTCACGCGGAACGAGCGGCCAAGCGGACGTCCACTGCCATCTTCCACCTTGATGTGATCGAGGTCGCCATGCTCGCGGAATGCGGTTTCGATCAACGGCTGCGCGCGTTGGCAGAAACCGCACCACGGCGTGCCGAATTCAATGACGAGCGAACCGGGACGGGAATCGATGTCGGCACGCTTGGGTTCGGTGGCGGCGAAGGTGGTGGTCATGGGCATGGGGTGGGTCCTTGGGTGTTTGGGGGCATTTTGCCAGTGGTGGGGGAAATACGTTTGCGGCCCGATGCGTTGTTATGTAGAACCACCACCCGCCACTATGCGCTCCCCTCTCCCGCCATAGCGGTGTATAGCCCGGACACATAGGTAACACCTGTTCGGAGACATGGGTAACACATCTAGACTGGCTGGCAGTGTCTTTTGGGAGACCTGCCATGCCGTGGAAGGAAGTGTCACTCATGGATCAACGCAGG
>Ga0102591_1000221_pt1 | contig 130981 bp, 118 predicted proteins | sample AraplaCol_mCL_r2_2_FD_76860 | JGI IMG/M metagenome (GOLD analysis project Ga0102591, IMG submission 76860) | Arabidopsis root microbial communities from North Carolina, USA - plate scrape MF_Col_mCL_r2 (SPADES assembly) (version 2) | ecosystem: Host-associated > Plants > Roots > Endosphere...
GGCTCGCGGCTGGCCGCGATGGCGCGGCGCACCGCGCCGACATAGTTGCCGAGGTGCAGGGTGCCGGTGGTCGTGATGCCGGTCAGGACACGCAGGGTCATGGGAGCTCGTCGCCGTCGTTTCGCAAAACGGCGATTGTCCCGCAAAGGCGGACCGGCGCGGGCCCCCTCCAATGGCGATGCGTTGGGGGAGGCGCCGGGGAATGCGTGGGGGGACCCCTTGAGGGGGACGCAGGGGAGGCGCGTCAGCCCAGCGTCGCCATCGGCTCGCCCAGGCGCACCGCGCTGCCCGGCTGCCAATGCGCGTTGAACTGCATCGGCAGGTGCTTCGGGAACAGCATCACGACGGTCGAGCCGAGCAGGAAGCGGCCCATCTCGGCGCCACGCTCGTAGCTGAAATGCTCGTTCTCGTAATGCCAGGTACGGGGACGGCCCGGTCTTGGCGGATTGACGACGCCATGCCAGACCGTGGCCATCGAGCCGACGATGGTCGCGCCGACCAGCACCAGCACCCAGGGGCCGAACTCGCCTTCGAAGAGGCAGACCACGCGCTCGTTGCGCGCGAACAGGCCCGGCACGCCGCGCGCGGTGACCGGGTTCACCGAGAACAGGTCGCCCGGCACATGCACCATGCGCACCAGGCGGCCGCCGCAGGGCATGTGGATGCGGTGGTAGTCGCGCGGGCTGAGGTAGATCGTCGCGAAGTGGCCGTCGCGGAACTGCGCGGCCAGGTGCTGGTCGCCGCCCAGCAGCGCCGCCGTCGAATACTGGTGGCCCTTGGCCTGGAAGAGCTGGTCCGCGCGGATCGGGCCGAACTGGCTGATGGCGCCATCGACCGGGCAGATCAGCGGCGCATCCGCCAGCGGGCGGGCGCCGGGCTTGAGCGCGCGGGTGAAGAACTCATTGAAGGTCGCGTACGCCGCGGGATCGGACTCGGCCGCCTCGGCCATGTTCACGCCGTAGCGGTCGATGAAGCGCCGGATCGTCCAGGTCGTGAAGCCGCCCAGTTCCGCGCTCGCCAAGCGCCCGGCCAGGCGCGTCATGGCCAGCTTGGGCATCAGGTATTGAGGCAGGACGGCAAGGCGATCGGACACAGCGGTGGGCCCCCGGAAGGGCGGGAAAAAGGGTGGCGGATTCTAGGCGGGCAAGGAACGGTCCCGCACCCGGGTTGGTCCCGGGCGGCGCGCGTCCCCCGGTACCATCGCGGTTTCCCTCTTCTGCACCCCTCTGCCCCCCCGATGGCCGCCCCCGAGCACCAGCACAGCTCGTTCTACAAGTTCGTCCGCCTGGACGACACGACCGCGCTCGCCCAGCGCCTGCGCGAGCTCAACCAGACCCTCGGGAACACCATCGGCGGCAACCTGCTGCTGGCGCCCGAAGGCATCACCGGCGCACTCGGCGGCCCCGTGCCGGCGCTCGACGCCTACGAGGCCGCCTTGCGCGCCGAACCTCCCTTCGCCGACCTGCGCTTCAAACGCAGCTTCTGCACCACGCGGCCGTTCACGCTGCTCAAGGTGCATGAAAAGCCGGAACTCGTGGCCTTCGGACTGGACGGCGTCACCGGCCTGGCCGACCCGCGCGACACCCACGTCTCGCCCAGCGAATGGCGCGAGCTGATCCGGCGAGACGACGTCGTCGTGCTCGACAACCGCAACCACTTCGAGTTCACGCTCGGCCATTTCGAAGGCGCCATCGACCCCGGCGTGCGGCACTTTCGCGACTTCCCCGCGTACGTGGAAGCGCACGCCGAAACCTGGCGTCGCGAGGGGAAGACCGTCGCGATGTACTGCACCGGTGGGATCCGCTGCGAAAAAATGTCCGGCTGGATGGCCGAGCGCGGCTTGACGGTGCGGCAGCTCGATGGGGGCATCCTCAACTACTTCGAACAGATGCCCGATGCCGAGGTGGATTGGCGCGGAGAGTGCTTCGTCTTTGACAAGCGCATCGCGATCGACACCCAGCGGAGGGAGACCGATACGACGGCGGAAGAGGTCTATGGGGATGATCCGGCCGAGGCTTGGCGGTTGGCGCGGGCGAGGCGCTTGGATCCCTCGAAAGGCTGATCCACTCCGTTTGGCCAGGCGCGGGCACTCCACGACGCGGGGGGCATCACGTCCGTGAACCCCCCGCATCGTTCCGGCCCCACAAGCACTCGCTGACATCGGGCCTTGGCGAAGCGGCCGGGGTGGTCGCCGGCGAGGTCTTTCGTGAGCGCGGGACGGGCGCTCGCTGACGTCGGGCCTTGGCAGAGCGGCCGGGGCGGTCAGCCGGTGAGGTCTTCCGTCAGGCGCAGGCGGCGGGGGTTGCGGATGTCGATGACCGCGGTGTGGGCAGCCTTGTCGTGCAGGCCCTGGCGATTGGCGTCCCACAGGATCTGCAGGAAGCCCATGCCGCCCGTGGTGGCGCCGGCCGCGTAGCCACCGTAGCGGCGCACGCAGAGCATCGGCTTGAGCGGCTTGCCAGTGAGCTCGACGATGCGCAGGCCCATCAGCTTCTTGCCCGGCGTCTGGCCCGGCCAGATCAGCGGGAAAGCAACGAAATACGCGAAGGCCCAGGCCAGGTTCAGGCCCACCAGCTCCCACCAGTGCCGCAGCTTCTCGATCGGCGAGCGCTTGGCCTCGTCCTTGAGCTTGCGGACCTCCTCCTGCAAGGCCTTGATGCGCACCCGGTCGGCCTTGCGCTGCAACTCCCGGTCGTGCTCGAGCCGCGCCAGATCCAGTTCGCCCGCGCTCGCGGCCGAGGCCGCCGCGGCGACCGCGGCCTTCACCAGGTCCTTCGTCTCGGCACCGGCCTCGTCCGACTCGTCGTCCGAGCGGTCGTTCCGGTCGGGGGAAGCGGCGGCGACGGCCTCGCGGCGCGCCTGCTTCGTCGGCTCGTCGATGTGCTCCATCGTGCTCGAGTACAGCCCGAACGCGACCAGGCACAGCGCCGGCGCCCAGCCGAGCCAGCCGCTGTCCGCCCGCAACTCGCCGCGCGAGGCACGCTGGTGCTTGTGCCAGCGCCACGCGATCCAGCAGAAGCCCGCCAGCAGCGGCGTGTTGCCGAAGTTGGAAAGCACCGTCACCAGGGTCACGTCGACCGCCATCGCCTTGGCGCGCTGCCACGGCGAGGCCAGCGGCAGGCCCAGCAGCGCGGGCGCGACGTTGAGGTCCTCCGGCGTGATCCAGTCGCGCGGGTCCTGCGGCGCTTCGCCGGTCGCTGCGCTCGGGGCGGTCGGGGCAGCGCGAGCGGGAACCGCGGCGGAGGCGACGGTTGCAGAGGCGACGGTTGCAGAGGCGACGGCTGCGGCCGCGGTGGTGGCAGAGGCGGCAGCGGCTGCGGTGGTGGGGAGGGGAACGGGCGCCGGGCTGTCGGGCAGCGCCGGGGCGGCAGCCGACGGGGACGGATCGACGGGCGTGGTCATGGGCCGGCATTGTCGCGAGCGGGACCCGGCCCGCAGGCCCATGACTTCCCCTAGCGGCGACGCAGCGAGCGGGCGGAAGTTTTCCTCCGGCGCCGGAAGGGACGCGCGCTGGCGGGCGGTCCGGCCGCGTTGCAAGATGTCGCCCCATGTCCCGACCGGGCGCCGGGCCATCGAACGACCCCCGATAATTCGCGCTCGCCCACCGATTCCCACCGCGCGCTCCGCGCCAGGCCATGTCCAATCTCATCGTCCACGGCGGCTCGCCCCTGAAGGGCCGCATCGTTCCCTCGGCCAACAAGAACGCCGTCCTGCCCATCCTGTGCGCGACGCTGCTGACCCGCGAACCGGTGCGGCTGCACGGCGTGCCGGAGATCACCGACGTCAAGAAGATCCTCGAGGTCTTCCGCAATCTCGGTAGCCATGTCGCCGTGGACTTCAAGAGCGGCGTGCTGGACCTGCATCACCGGGACACCCACTTCGACGCGGCCAAGGACCACCTGCCCGAGGAGATGCGCTCGTCGATCATGCTGGTGCCGGGCCTGATGGCGCGCTTCGGCGCCGCGCGCATCGAGGACGACGTCAAGGGCTGCACGCTGGGCGCGCGCGAGATCGATCCGCACGTGGAGGTCTTCGAGCGCTTCGGCGCCAGCGTCGACCGCGCCGCCGACGGCCTGCTGCTGCAGGTCCCCGGCCAGCTCAAGGCCAACGACCACTGGACCGACTACGCGTCCGTGACCACGACCGAGAACTTCGTGCTCTGCGCCGCGCTGGCGCACGGCACCTCGACGCTGATGAACGCGGCCAGCGAGCCGCACGTGCAGGAGTTCTGCCAGTTCATGCAGATGCTGGGCGCCAGGCTCGAGGGCCTGGGCACCTCGCGCCTGACCATCCACGGCGTGAAGGAACTGGGCGGCGGCGAGTTCACCTTCGCCGAGGACTTCCACGAGATCGTGACCTTCCTCGCCCTGGGCGCCATCACCGGCGGCGACGTGAGGGTCAAGAACTCGCATCCGGAACAGTTCCCGCTGATCGACCGCACCTTCGCCAAGTTCGGCGTGCAGATCGTCCACGAGGACGGCTGGTCGCACGCGGTGGTGGACGGCAAGCTCAAGGTCAAGGAGCCCTTCACCCGCAACATCCTGCAGAAGGTGGAGGCGGCGCCCTGGCCCTACCTGCCGGTGGACCTGCTGCCCATCTTCGTCGCGCTGGGTGTCAAGGCCGAGGGCAGCGTGATGTTCTGGAACAAGGTCTACGACGGCGCGATGGGCTGGACCACCGAGCTGTCCAAGTTCGGCGCCCATGCCTTCCTGTCGGACCCGCACCGGATGGTGACCTTCGGCGGCAAGACGCTGAGCCCGGCCGAGGTCGAGAGCCCCTACATCATCCGCGTCGCGATCGCGCTGCTGATGGTGGCGGCCAGCATCCCCGGCAAGTCGGTCATCCGCAATGCGACGCCAGTCCGCCGCGCGCATCCGCAGTTCGCCGAGAACATCACCCGCCTCGGCGCCAAGGTGGAATGGGTCGACGGCGACTGATCGCCGCCTGGGCGATCCTCACGGCGGCCTGCGCAGCCGCGCAGCCGACGCCGCCGGCCGCAACGCCGGGCGCGACACCGGGGGCGACAGCGGCCATCCCCTCCGCGCCGCCCGTGCTGCGCTGGCTGGTGCAGGACATGCCGCCGCACTTCGCCTACCGCGACAGGCGGCCGCCGCAACGCGTCGAGGACCTCGGCGACGGCGAGGTCGACGGCTTCCTGCGGCTGCTCATCGAGCGCATGCCGCAGTACCGCCACGAGTTCATCGAGCTGAGCCTGCCGCGTTTCGAGGCCCAGGTGCGCCAGGGCGAGACGATCTGTTCCGTGCTGCACGTGCGCACGCCCGAGCGGCTGCAGTGGCTGTACTTCACCACGCTCCATCCGCCGATGCTCTCGCGCCAGATCCACGTGGTGGTGCGCCGCGAGGACCTGGCGAAGTTCGCGTCGAACGGCCAGCCCCTGCAACTCGCCGACCTGCTGCGCCGCACCGACCTCACCGGCCTGCTGCCGCGCGACCGCAGCTTCGGACCGCGCATCGACCGCCTGCTCGCGGAGCATCCCGAGCGGGCGCCGCGCTCGGTCGTCGCCGGCCGCGGCGCCCATCTGCTGCCAATGCTGCGCGCCCGGCGGATGGACTACACGCTCGAGTACCCGGTGGCCGTCGACGACTTCAGCGCCAGCCACGCCGGCCCCCCGGAGCTGGTCAAGCTGCCGCTGGTCGAGGGCCGCAGCACGCTGGTGGCCACCGCCGGCTGCAGCCGCACGCCGGACGGCCGGCGCGCGATCGAGGCCATGGACCAGGCGGTGCGCCAGCTCGCCGCCGATCCGCAGCGCGAGGCCTGGATCAGGGCCTGGCGCAAGGGCACCCCGATCGACGCCGACGACCTGCAGCGACTGAACCGCTTCCTCGACGAACGCGCGCGCGGACCCGCACAGATCGAGTGATCGCCTGATCGAACGACCGCCCTCCTCAGATCCCCTCCCGCCCACCGACCTCGCTCACCGGTCCCGCTCACCGCCGCCCGCGCTCACCGCCACTCCCTCGACGCTCTTCGACGACTCGCCATGGCCCGCCCTCCCAAGCTCGACCTGCCACTGCGAGACGGTGTTGCCGCGAGCGCGCTGGCCTGCCCGCCGGGGTCATGGCCGCTGGTGCTGGACTTCCTGGCCGAGCGGTTGCCGCTGGTCGCACGCGACGACTGGGCGATGCGCATGAAGCTCGGCGACGTGCTGGACGACGCCGGCACGCCGCTCTCGCCGGACGCACCTTACCGGGCGCAGCGGCGCCTCTACTACTGGCGCTGGCTCGCGGCGGAGCCGGAGGTCCCGGGCCAGGCGCGCGTGCTGCATCTGGACGAGCACCTGCTGGTGGCGGACAAGCCGCACTTCCTGCCGGTGACGCCCAAGGGCCGCTACGTGCAGCAGACCTTGCTGACGCGGCTGCGCCGGGAGACGGGCCTGGCGGATCTGAGCCCGGTCCATCGGCTTGACCGCGAGACAGCGGGGCTGACCTTGTTCTCGGTCCAGCCCGCGACGCGTGACGCCTACCAGCGCCTGTTCCGTGATCGCGATGTGGAGAAGGTCTACGAGGCGATTGCCCCGTGGCGCGACGAGGTCGCCGCGCGGCTCCCTTTCGACTATGAGAGTCGTCTCGAGGAGCATCCGGTGGACTTCATGCAGATGCGCACGGTGGCGGGCGAGCCGAACGCACGCACGCGCATTGCGCTGCTCGAGCGCCTGGCCGCGGACCGCGCCCGTTACGAGCTGCGGCCGCACAGCGGCGTGAAGCACCAGTTGCGAGCGCAGCTGTGCGCGCTGGGTCTGCCCATCGAGGGCGACCGCATCTATCCGGTGCTGCGCCCGGTCGAGGACGAGGTGGATTTCAGCCGGCCGCTGCAGTTGCTGGCGCGCGAGATCGCCTTCACCGATCCGATCAGCGGCCAGCCGCGGAAGTTCGTGACTTCCCTGAAGCTGGCCGGGTCCCCCGCGCCTGGATAAGGCCCGAGTACCACGATCTCACTGGGCCCGGACCTGGATAAGGCCCGAGCGCTTGGATCTCACTGGGCCCGGAACAGGGCTTGGGGTTCCCGGACGGGACGCCCCATGCCCTGTGATGGGCCGCGCCTGGCGACGGCACGCGAGCGCCGCCGGCAGGGCGCTCAAGCGCCCCGCACGCCTCGCAACGTCGAGCGCATCGAGCGCGTCGAGCGCCGCTCAGGCCGTCAACGCATCGAGCCGCCGCAATGCCTCCAAGGTCGCGCGGCAAGCGCTCGCGAGCTCGGTGCCCTTGACCACCAGGTGCTCGTGAAAGAACCCGTGGTGGGTCGCATGCTCGTGGAAGGCCAGCGGCGTCAGCACCGCCGAGAACACCGGCACGCCGGTATCGAGCTGCACCCGCATGAGCCCGTCGATGACGGCTTGCGCGACGAAGTCGTGGCGGTAGATGCCGCCGTCGACGACCAGCGCGCAGGCGAGCACCGCATCGAACTGCCCGCCGCGGGCGAGTTTCATCGCATGCAGCGGGATCTCGAAGGCGCCGGGGACCTCGAAGGTCTCGACGCGAACGGGGCCTGAAGCCTCGAGGCCGCGGATCGCGGCCTCCCGGCATCGGCCGACCAGGTCGGCATGCCAGCTCGCGGACACGATGGCCACGCGGGGGACGGCGGAGGAGGGGGAGTGGAGGGGGGTCTGATTCATGTGAACCCTTTGCAAGGTGGAACGATGAATCAGGGCGCGCACGCACAACGCGGCCGCCCGGCGGCGCAGGCGCGAACGCTTGCGCCGGCCCGCGAGGCCGACGATGGACGCGATCTCTTTCATCCGGACTGTGACCGTCGGCCCTGGCCTCTCACCAGGTCTGCTGACCCCGGCACCGCAAGGGCGATGCTGGGCGCTCGCGGGCTCCCGGGATCGACGGCCTGACGACCGCGTCCCGGATACCGCCGGTGGGGACTTCCACCCCGCCCTGAGAACGCTGCCCCTCGCGCCTTCGGGGGAAAGCGCGGCGGGGCGGGCGGATTCTAGGCAGCGCGGCGCGGCGTCGATGTCGCCTCGGCGCAAGACCCTGAAGGGAAGGGTCGGTGGGGCGATCCTCGATCAGCCGACGGCCCGTCCGGATCGCCGCGGGGAACGCCGGGCGACGTCCCGCTTGGAGTTTCCCCGGGGAAAGCGCCGGGCGCGGCTCGGCACAATGGCTCGACGGTGACTTGACGGCGACCCGCCGCGACTCCGGTCGCGGCCCTGGCATCCACCCATGACCCACAAGGCCATCCGCATCTCGCTCGGCGCGCGCCCGCTGCTGGCGCTGCTCGCGCTGGGCCTGCTGCTGATCGTGCTGTCCAGCGGCTGGCAGCTGCGCCAGACCACGCTGCAGCGCGCCGCGGAGACCGGCGCGGAGCTGAGCGCCATCCCCCTGATGTATGCCGGCCCCCTCGCCTACAGCCTGCAGCAACGCCCCCAGAAGCCGGAAGCCGTGCATGGCCTGCTGCATCACATCCTGACCCGCCACAAGCTGCGCCGCGTGGAACTGCGCACGCCGGACGGCGAGCAGTTCCGTGCCCTGTCCGACGACGACGGCGAGCCCGGCGAGAGCGCCGAGTTCTCCCTCGCCGACACCGGCGAGCTGCGCCTGCAGGCCACCGCCGCGACCGTGCTGGATACCCTGCGACGCGATCCGCTGCTGCGCAGCACGCTCATCCACCTGGCCATCGCGACGGCGCTCGGGCTGGCCGCGGTGCTGCTGCTGGACCGCTGGGTGCTGCAGCAGTTGCGGCGGCTGTCCGAGCAGGCCAGCCGCTTCGATCCGACACTGCCGCCGCCCTCGCCGTTCTGGCCGGAGGCCCACGAGCCGCGACCGCGCGAACTGCTGCAGCTGGAGCAGGCCATCGACCACGTCCGCACTTCGCTCGGCGACGAGCTGCATCGCGAGCAGTCGCGTGGGCGCGAGATGCGCGAGGAAATCGCGCGCCAGCATCGAGCCCTGCAGCAGGCGGAGCGGTCGCTGGAGGCCAAGCGCAGGGAGCTGGCCTCGATGGAGCGGCACGACGCGCTGACGGGCATCGCGAACCGGCGGGAGTTCGACGCGGCGCTGCGGCGCGAATTCAAGCGGGCGCAGCGCGATCAGGGCCGCCTGGCCTTGGCGATCCTGGATATCGATCACCTGAAGCCGTTCAACGCACACCACGGCCGCGGCGCCGGCGACGAGGTGCTGCGCCGCCTGGCCCGGTTGCTGTCGGATCATTTCCAGCGCGACACCGACATGGTCGCCCGCCTGGGCGGCGAGGAATTCGCCGTGCTGCTGCCCGGCCTGGACGCCGAGGCGGCGCAAGGGCTGATGGAGACGCTGTGCGATGCGTGGCGCTCGCTCGCGGTGCCGCATGGCGCGCTCCCCGACGGCGCACCGGACGAAGGCATCGTGACCCTCAGCGCCGGCCTGGCGGCCTCGCAACCCGGCCATCCCTACCTGAGCGCGCAGGCGCTGATGCAGGCGGCGGACGAAGCCCTCTACCTGGCCAAGCACATGGGCCGCGACCGGCTCTGCCTGGCGTCCTGAACCCGTCTTCCCAAACGGAACGGCCGCCCCGGAGGGCGGCCGTCGTGGCAACGGGCGCGGTGCGGCGCGATCAGCGGCCGCGCGATTCCGCCTGCTGGAGCTGCTCTTCAACGCGGCGCGCGGCGCGCAGCATCAGCGTCTCGTCGAGCTGCGCCTGCGGGGCGATCTCCATCACCGTCTCGTCGAGCGACTCCGGCTTGTTCATCAGCGTCCAGGCGACCAGCGAGATCGCGCCGACGCCGCGGCGCTGCATGGCCTCGGGCATCTGCAGCTCATCCTGCACCTGCACGTGGTATCTCACGCTGGCCACGGCGGCGGGCGCCAGGCCCCAGCTCTCGCACAGGGCCGCGCCCAGCGCGTCATGGCTGACGCCGAAGGCGGTGTGCTCCAGTTGGACCAGTTCCTTGTCGCTGCCGGCCGCCCGCAGCATCGCCGGGTAATGCCCGGGCGCGTGGCGATAGAGCACCGCCTTGCCGCATTCCTCGAACAGGCCGGCCGAGTGCGCCGCCCAGGGGTCGACCCCGAGCATCTGTCCCATGCGGCCCATCAGCAGGCCGCGCTTGGCGGCGCGGGACCAGACGGGTTCAAGCTCGACGGCGGGCGGGAAGGCGGCGCGCAGGCCCATCTCGAAGGTGATCGCGGCGACCTCGCGCATGCCCAGGTAGGTCAGCGCCTGGTGCACCGTCTGGACCCGGCCTCGCAGGCCGTAGAGCGAGGAATTCACCGCCTTCAGCACGGCGGCGGCCAGCGCCATGTCGGTTTCCACCAGGGAGGAGACGGCCTGCAGGTCGATGTCCTCGTCCGCCATCAGCAGCGAGAGCTTGACCAGCACTTCCGGCTGGGTCGGGATCTCGATATCCAGCGCACGCAGTTGAGGATCGACAGGCATGGTGAGCAGCGGTTGTTTGGTCGGATGGTAGCCCGGGCGGCGGGACGCCGGCATCCCGCCTTTGGCGGACAGCCAGTGACGAGTTGTTCACGGGGCGTTTGGCGTTCCCGGGTACGGTGTACACCGGCGGCTGCGGCGAGGTCCGCGGCGCAGTGTCAGCGCAGGAAGGCGTCGTAACCCGTCTTGAGGATCAGCAGCGACACCACGACGACGAACATGCCGCGCACGAACCCGGCGCCCTTGGCCAGCGCCATGCGCGTGCCGACCAGGCTGCCGAGGACGTTGGCCACCGCCATCACCGCGGCGACGTGCCACCAGACGTGGCCCTTGGCCGCGAACAGCACCAGCGCCGCGAAGTTGGTCGCCGTGTTCAGCAGCTTGGCGGTCGCGGAGGCGTGCAGGAAATCGAAGCCCAGCAGGCGCACGAAGAGGAAGACGAAGAAGCTGCCGGTGCCCGGGCCGAAGAAACCGTCGTAGAAGCCGATCGTCAGGCCGATCGCGCTGGCGATGAGCGTCTGCGTCGTCGTCTCGTGACGGGGGGCATGGTGCCGGCCGAGGTCCTTCTTCGCCAGCGTGTACAGCAGCACGCCGAGCAGGATCGCCGGCAAGGCCTTGCGCAGCCCGCTCGGATCCACCTGCGTCACCGCCCAGGCGCCCGCGAAGCTGCCGACCAACGCGGCGCCCGCCGCCGGCATCAACGCCAGCCAGGGCAGCGACACGCGCTTCGCATATTGATGGGTGGCCCAGGCAGTCCCCCAGATGGCGGCGCCCTTGTTGGTGCCGAAGAGGGTGGCCGGCGCCGCGTTGGGATAGACGCTGAACAGCGCGGGAACCAGGATCAACCCGCCGCCGCCCACGACGGCATCGACAAAACCGGCCAGCAGCGACGCGACGGCCGCGGTGAACAACTCGATCATGAACAGCGATTCGCAAGGGCAGGAGCAGCCTCGGTCGCGAGGCTGCGGACATGGGCCGCGAACGATCGCTGGGAACGCACAACACCGGACCCCGAAAACAAAACGGGCACCTGATTCAGGTGCCCGCGAATTGTGACAGTGTCACTGCGATTCGTTGGTGTTGGTTTGATCTGTTTGTCTCCTCAGCCCCCGTAGGCAACCCCCTTGGCGTCGGCTTGTCGCTGGCGCGGGACGGGTGTCGCGTCGAGTGGGATGGATGCTAGGACCCGGTCCCCATGCACGCACTTGGGGTTTTCACCCGGCGCATGCACCAAGATGGAACGGTTAGCCGGCCCTCACTTGCGCAAAATGGCCCCAACGAAAACGATTTGCGAACATCGCACGCCGCACTATTCTCGCGCCCGGGCGAGGGCCGCCGGTGTGGCGCGAAGGTGTCATTTCCCTGAAACATGGGGGTGGTGCGCGCGCTGGCGGGCTGTTCTTTTTGCGTGCCGGGAACTTTTGGAGCCGCTCGCGCAATACGGTCATGCTGCGAGACGCGGTCTCGCGCTGCCGAACTCCTCGGCGACCGCCGGTCGCCGTTCCGCCACCGACGCAACGACCACGCCGAACGCCGATGAGCTTGTGGACCCGCCTGGCCGGCCGCGCCCGCCCGAACCCTGACGCCGAGCCCGACGCCCCTTCGGCGTCGACCTCCTGCGCCACCAGCGCGGCGCTGGTGCGCCGCCTGCGCCAGGGCGATGCCGGCGCGCTGGAACCGCTGTATCGCAGCGAGTCGCCCGGTGTCTATCGCTACGCGCTGGCCCTGTGCGGCCAGGCCGACTGGGCGGCGGACGCGATGCAGGAGGCCTTCGTGCAGTTCGCCGGCCGGCCCGAGGGCTGGGACGCGGGCCGCGGGACGCTCGGTGCCTACCTCGCCGGCATGGCCAGACATCACCTGCTGAGCCGCTGGCGGGACCGCCCGGTCGCCCATGACGAAACCGACGCCGAGACCGCCGACGACCCAGCCGAGGCGCCCGAGCAGCAACTGGTCCGCGCGCAGGACCAGGCGCGCGTGTGGGCGGCCCTGGCGCAGTTGCCCTGGACCTTTCGCGAAGCGGTGGTGCTCGTCGACCTGCAGGAGCGCCCCTATGCCGAGGCGGCGCGCATCGCGGGCGTCGAGCTCAACACGCTGCGCAGCCGCCTGCACCGGGGCCGCGCCCGGTTGCTGGCCGCCTTGCAGGACGAGTGTCGGCCCGGGGTCGACACCGCCGCGTTCGACCGTTCATCGAAGTCCGCATGATGAAGACCACCGACTCCTCCCTGCCTCGCACCGCTCGATTGGCCGACTGGCTGTGGGCCGTCGCGCAGGACCTGAGACAACGCGCCCCGTCGCGCGAACGCGATGACGCGGTGCTCGACGCGATGCGGCGCCAGTTCGACGCCCGGCAGAAAACCGCCAAGGCCGGCCGGTGGCGCTGGGCGTTGGCGGGGCCCGCGCTCTGCGCGTCGGTGCTGGTCGCCTGCGTGTGGCTGCTGGGCTCGGCGCCGCCGGGCGAGTCCGGCGCCACCGTGATGGGCAACCCCGGCAGCGGCTTCATCGTGCTGGTGTCGGCGGACCGCTGGGCTGCGTACGAGAAGGCCGGCGCGAGCACCGCCTGGCTCGTTCCCGCTGAAGTTCCGCGCGAGCGGCTGGCCCTGCTGGGCCTGCCTTACGACCCCACGGACGCCGCAGCCCCAGTGCGGGCGGAACTGCTCGTCCACGCCTCCGGCGACGTGCTCGCGATGCGCGTCATGCCCTGAACCGACCGACGTCCTCATCGCTCGACATGGATCGCTCTGCCTCTTCATTCCCGCTGCCCTGCTTCCTGGAGACCGCCATGAACACCGCCTTCCCCCCACTCGCAGCCCTCACCCTGGCGTTCGCCGCCACCGCGGTCCACGCGCAGCCCGCGCCCGCCCCCGACGCGCGACCCGCGCCTCAACCACATGGGTCGGCTTCGCCGCGCCCGTCGCCACCTTCCTCGCCCGCGATGCCCGCCGTCGTGCCGCCCGTCCCGCCGACGCCTCCGGTCCCCGACGTCGCCGAACTGATTGCTGAGTCGGGCGTCGCCACGAACATCCTGAGCGCCGAGCGCGTCGTCAAGGGCGCGCCCTATTGCGCGCAAGCCGTGCACGAGACTGTCCAGGCCCTGGCCGACGGCAATCGCATCGTCCGGCAGCAGACCAGCCAGCTGTGCCGGGACGGCGAGGGCCGCACACGGCAGGAGGTGGAACGCCAGGGCCGCAAGATGGTCTACCTGCGCGACGCGGTCAGCGGCGAGAACTGGCTGCTCGACCCCGAGCGCAAGACCGCCCGCTACCTGGGCGGCGGCCGCGCCTCGGCCGAAGCGCAGCGCGAATACGGCGAACGCATGCGCGAGTACCAGGACAAGATGCGCGACTACAACGAGAAGATGCGCGAATACGGTCGCAAGATGCGCGATTGGGCGCAGGAGAACTTCGCCCACGGTGAGCCAACCCCGCGCGGCGACACGCCCCGGCCGCCGTCGCCGCCCGCCGCGCCGCGCGTGGCGACGCCAGTGGTGATCGCGCCGGGCGAGGGCGGCCAGGAAGTCCGCGTCATCCGCGTCGAAACCCCGACGAGCCCCACCCCGCCGATGCCGCCGCTCCCGGCGGCCCTGGCTCTGCGTCTGGAACCGCTGACCGTCCCCGGCGTCGACGGGCCGCTGAGCGACCTGCCGCCCAAGGAGATCGAGGGCCTCAAGGTCACCGGCGGTCGGGCAACGCGCATCATCCCCGCGGGCAAGATCGGGAACGAGAAGCCGATCGTGATCTCCCGCGAGGTGTGGACCTCGCCCGATCTCAAGGTCACCGTCAGCGCGCAGACCAGAGATCCGCGCAGTGGCGAGCAGAACTACCAGTTGCGCAACATTCGCCGCGCCGAGCCGGATGCCGCGCTGATGCAGGTCCCGGCGGACTATGCGAAGACGGGCCTGCCCAAGCCGCGGGCGCCCAAGGACGCCAGGGAGCGCAAGGAAGGCTAGGCGGCCGGTCCGACTCGCGCGTCGCGGCCGGCACCGACAATCGCGCCCGATGACCGCACCGCCCGTTCCGCTCCCGCCGAAATTGACCTTGCAGACCCTGAGCCGCGGCGATGGCCTGCTCGGGATGCGGCCGCACGGCAAGCTGGGGCCGCGCGGCGATCGCGTGACGCTGCTGCGGCTGGAGCGCTGGCCGGCGGATCCGGCCGCGCTCGAGCAGTGGCAGGCGCTGCCCCTGCATGCGGTCGACGTGGAGATGCTGCAGTGGCGGGACGCCTCGTTCGGCCATGGCCTGACGCCCTGCTGGACGCTGGAACAGGAGGATCTGTTTCCCGATTTCGCCGCCGACGAGTTGCCGCGGCTGCGCGGTCTCGGCTGGGAGATCGAGTGTCTGCCCGGCTTCGCGCATCACAGCGTCGCGATCGATGCCTGGTCGCTGGAGGTCCAGCCTGCGGGTGACGTGCCGGATGAAGGATTCCGGCCCGAGATGCCCGGCCAGGCCGACCGGCTGCCCGGCCTGGCGCTGTCGCGCCGTAAAGGGTCGTGGCTGCTGAGCCTGGGGGTGACCGTGCAGGGAACTCGCGTCGATCTGGCGCCGATGATCTGGGATCTGCTGCGCAAGGACCGCCGCTGGCTCTACGCCGAGGCGATCGCCGGCATCGACGACGACGCGATCGTGGGCCTGAAGGCGCCGGGCGGACGTCGCCTGCACACGACCGCTGCGCCGCTCAAGCGGCTGATGCTCAACCTGCTGGACGTGCTGGTCGCGCAGCGATCGAGGCGCGGACCAGTGGCGCTCACCGCTTGGGAGGCGGCGCGGCTGGCGGCGCTCGACACGCCGGACAGCCGTTGGCAGGTCTACGGCGCCGACGAGTTGCGCACGATGTGGCAACGCCTGCGCGATGCCGGGCCGCCGCCCGTGCCGGCCGAGCCGCCCGGGCTGGGGATCACGCTGCGCCCGTACCAGTTGCAGGGCCTGGCGTGGCTGCAGTACCTGGCGCGCCAGCAGTTGGGCGGCATCCTGGCCGACGACATGGGCCTGGGCAAGACGGCGCAGGCGCTCGCGCACCTGTGGGTCGAGAAGCAGGCCGGGCGGCTGACGGCGCCGGCGCTGGTCGTCGCTCCGACCTCGCTGATCTTCAATTGGACGCAGGAAGCGGCGCGCGTCGCGCCGGGCCTGCGGGTGGCCGCGCTCGCCGATCCGGCGGAGCGCGGCGAGGTGCTCAAGCGCCTGGGCGAGATCGACCTGCTGCTGTGCAGCTACGGTTTGGCCTGGCGCGAAGTGCGGGCGCTGACCCGGCCGACGTTCTCGGTGCTGGTGCTGGACGAGGCCCAGGCGGTCAAGAATCCGCGCTCGCGCGCCGCACGGGCCCTGCGGCGGCTGCGCGCCGGGCAGCGGATCGTGCTCACCGGCACGCCGCTCGAAAACCACCTCGGCGAGCTCTGGACCCAGTTCGACTTCCTGATGCCGGGCTACCTCGGCGAGTCGCGCTCCTTCGCCCGCCACTGGCGCAAGCCGATCGAGCAGACCGGGGATGCCCGCCGCGCGCGGGAGCTCGCGAGCCGCGTGCGGCCATTCATCCTGCGCCGGCTGAAGGAAGAGGTCGCGCGGGATCTCCCCCCGATGACGGTGCTGACCCAACGCATCCCGCTGCTGGGGCGGCAACGTCAGCTGTACGAAAGCGTCCGGATCGGCGCCGACCACCTGGTGCGACGGCTGCTGAAGGAGTCCGACATCTTCGGCTCCGGCCTGATGTCGGTGCTGGACGCCATGTTGAAGCTGCGCCAGGTCTGCTGCGACCCGCGGCTGGTGCCGGGCATCGAGATGGCCCCGGGGATGGAGACGGCCAAGCTCGCCTGGCTCCGGGAGAAGGTGCCCGAGATGATCGCCCAGGGGCGGACGATCCTGGTGTTCTCACAGTTCACCGGCATGTTGGCGCTGATCGAGGACGCGATGCGCGACGCGGGCGTGCCGCTGATGAAGCTCACCGGCGACACCCCCGAAGGGCGACGGGGGGAGGTGGTCCGGCGCTTCCAGGCGGGGGAGGCGCCGCTGATGCTGGTCAGCCTGAAGGCGGGGGGCGTCGGGCTGACGCTGACGGCCGCCGATACCGTCATCCAGGTGGATCCGTGGTGGAACCCGGCGGTCGACGCCCAGGCCCGCGCGCGGGCGCACCGGATCGGCCAGTCGCGGCCGGTGTTCGTCCACCAGCTGGTGATCGAAGGCTCGATCGAGGAGCGGATGCTCGAACTGCAGGCCCGCAAGCGGGCGCTGGCTGACGGCCTGTTGGGCCGCGATGGCGGCGAAAGTCTGGAGAAATTCAGCGCCGACGAGATTGATCGGCTGCTGGCGCCGCTGCAGTCACCGGAGGACGAGGACTGAGCGGCGGCTGTGGCGGCGGAAGCCGGCCCCGGACCAGGGGCGGCTTCCGCGCCGGGGATCAGCGCTTGCGATCGAAGCGCAGGGCGCGCGCGACGCTGCGGCGGTCGCAGCCCAGGCTGGCAACTTCGAAGGCCTCGTGCTTGCGGCCCTTGTCGTGGTTCGCCAGTTCCGGCATCGGAAGACGGCGCGGCTGGGATTCGGTACGGGTCTGGAACTTCATCATGGTCGGGGACCTCTGGCTTTTCAGCGTCGGGAAGCGGGGGATGACCGCTTTGTGCCAGCTAACGCAAGCCTTTGGGACTGCGTTGACAGCGCCCTCACAAATCTGAACAAAGCTCGCGCCATCGTCACGCATGACGCACCAATCAGGTGCGCTGGACGCATTCGAACGCGATCGTGTCTGGCGCTTTCCCGCTAAGCTCGCCTCCCATGTCCGCCGTGTCGCCGTCCCCCTCGTCTCCCCCGTCGGCCCCCTCGTCCGAACTGCTGGTCGCCTGCCTGTGCGCCGCCTGGTGCCGCACCTGCGACACCTATCGGGATGATTTCGCGAGCTTGCGCCAACTGCATCCCGGTGCCCGTTTCCTTTGGGTCGACATCGAGGACGACGCCGAACTGGTCGACGACCTGGAGGTCGAGACCTTCCCCACGCTGCTGATCGGCCAGGGCGAGCGGCTGTGTTTCATCGGCCCGGTGCTTCCCGGCCCGGGCGCGGCGCAGCGTCTGATCCAGGCGGCCGAGGACAACCCGGCGATGTCCGCCGCCAGCCCGAGCGCCCCGGCCGGCACCACCGCCGCGGCGCAGGCCCTGCTGTCGCGCCTGCGGCAGTCCTGCTGATCGCCCTTCCCCTCACCGGTTCCTGACGGCGATCCGCCATCGGGCGACGCTCGTCGGCGGCGTGCCCCCGGACGGCGGCATGACCCCCTCCACCGAGGGAAGCGCGAGCGAGAATGCGCCACCGCCAACCCCCAAAGGCCGGCCTCCCGCGCGACCCGCGACGGACCGGTGCATCGATGAACGTCCAATTCAAGAACTCGGTGGCTCGCGCCACGCCCATCCTGGCGCTCGATCGCGCCACCTACCAGGCCCTCGGCCCCAAGCTGCCCAAGCGCACCCAGCAATGGCTGGCGACGCTCGGCTTCTCGGCGGCGCCGGACACCTTCGCGCTGGTGCCGGGCGAGGACGGCAAGCTGGCCCAGGTCTTCGCCGGCGTGGCCCATGCCGCCCATCCGTTCGCGCTGTCCGCGCTGCCGCTGGCGCTGCCCGAGGGCAACTACACGCTGTCGCCGGAGGGCCTGGCGCTGCAGGACGAGGCTGCGGCACTGTCCTGGGAGCTGGGCTGCTACCAGTTCGACCTCTACAAGCCGCGCAAGCGCGAGCCGGCGCAGCTGCTGATCAAGAGCAGCGCGGACGGCCAGCGGGGGCTGGCCATCGCGACCGCGATCTTCGCCGTGCGCGACCTGGTCAACACCCCGGCCGAGCACATGGGCCCGGAGGAGCTGTCGAAGGCCGCCGCCGTGGTGGGCAAGCAGCATGGCGCCAAGTTCAAGGAAATCGTCGGCGACGACCTGCTGAAGAAGAACTTCCCCGCCATCCACGCGGTCGGCCGCGCCAGCAGCCGCGCGCCGCGCCTGGTCGAGCTGAACTGGGGCAGCGACAAGCATCCGCGGCTGACGCTGGTGGGCAAGGGCGTGTGCTTCGACACCGGGGGCCTCGACATCAAGCCGGCCGACGGCATGCGCCAGATGAAGAAGGACATGGGCGGCGCGGCCAACGCGCTGGGCCTGGCCACGCTGATCATGGCGCTGAAGCTGCCGGTGCGCCTGCAGGTGCTCATCCCGGCGGTGGAGAACTCGATCAGCGGCAATGCCTACCGGCCCGGCGACGTGATCAAGACGCGCGCCGGCCTGCACATCGAGATCGGCAACACCGATGCCGAAGGCCGCGTGATCCTGTGCGACGCCCTCGCCTACGCGGCCGAGTTCAAGCCCGAGCTGATCATCGACCTGGCGACGCTGACCGGCGCCGCGCGCGTCGCGCTGGGCGCGCAGTTGCCGGCGCTTTTCGCCAGGCACATGGACACCGCCCGCGACCTGGTCGACCTGGGCCTCAAGATGGACGACCCGCTGTGGCACCTGCCGCTGTGGGCGCCCTACAAGGAAGGCATCACCTCCAGCATCGCCGACATCGTGAACACCGGTCGCAGCGCGCTGGCCGGCGCGATCAACGCCGCGCTGTTCCTCGAGGCCTTCATCCCGGCCGAGCAGGACTGGCTGCATGTCGACCTCTTCGCCTGGAACGACATCGCACGCCCCGGCCGCCCGGTCGGCGGCGAGGCCCAGACCCTCCGCACGCTGCTGGCCTACCTGGAAGAGCGCTTCAGCGGCTGACCGCCGCTCCCTCCCCGTCGGTCATTCCCCGGCGCGCAGCCAGGCGGCGGCGCGCTCCGCGATCATCAGCGTCGGCGAATTCGTGTTGCCGCTGGTGATCGTCGGCATCACGCTGGCGTCGATGACGCGCAGGCCGCTCACGCCGCGCACGCGCAGGCGGCTGTCGACCACCGCGCCGTCGTCGTCGCCGCGCCCCATGCGGCAGGTGCCGACGGGATGGAAGATCGTCGTCGCGATGTCCCCCGCCAGCCGCGCCAGCTCCTCGTCCGTCTGGAACTGCACGCCGGGCTTGTATTCGCTGGGCCGGTAGCGCGCCAGCGCCGGCTGTTCGACGATGCGTCGTGTCAGTCGCAGGCTGCGCGCGGCGACCTCGCGGTCCTCGGCGGTGCTGAGGTAGTTGGGCGCGATCAGGGGCGCATCGGCCGCATCCGCGCTGCGGATCGCGACGCTGCCGCGGCTGGTGGGATTGAGGTTGCAGACGCTGGCCGTGAACGCGTTGAAGCCGTGCAGCGGCTCGCCGAAGGCCTCCAGCGACAGCGGCTGCACGTGGTACTGCAAATCGGGCCAGGCCTTGTCCGGACCGCTCCGGGCGAACGCGCCCAGCTGCGACGGCGCCATGCTCATCGGTCCGGTGCGGCGCAGCGCGTACTCGAGCCCGATGCGCGCCTTGCCGAACCAGCTCGACGCCAGCGTGTTGAGCGTGCTGACGCCCTCCACCTGGAACACCGCGCGGATCTGCAGGTGATCCTGCAGGTTGCCACCGACGCCCGGCAGGTCGCGCACGACCTGGATGCCGTGCCGCTGGAGCAGCGCCGCCGGGCCCAGACCCGACAGCTGCAGCAGGTGCGGCGAGCCGATCGCGCCGGCGGCGAGCAGCACCTGGCCGCCCGGGTTCAGGCGGATCTCCTCCAGCCCCTGGGGCGTGCGCACGAGCACGCCCTCGCAGCGCGTCGCGCCGTCGACCTGCTCGAGCAGCAGCCGCTGCGCCTGCGTGCCGGTCCACATCTCGAAGTTGGGGCGGCGATAGCAGGTCGGTCGCAGGAAGGCCTTGGCCGTGTTCCAGCGCCAGCCGGCGCGCTGGTTGACCTCGAAGTAGCCGACGCCTTCGTTGTTGCCGCGATTGAAGTCCGGCGTCGCCGGGATGCCGGCCTCCTGCGCGGCGGCGGCGAACGCGTCCAGCACCGCCCAGCGCAGCCGCTGCTTCTCCACGCGCCACTCGCCGCCGTGGCCATGCAGGGCGGGATCGAACCCCGGCGGCCGCTCGGCGCCGTCGTCCAGCCGCCAATGGTCCTCGTGCTGGCGGAAGTAGGGCAGCACCGCGTCCCAGCGCCAGGCGTCGTCGCCGGAGGCGGCGGCCCAGCCGTCGTAGTCGCGGGCCTGGCCCCGCATGTAGATCATCCCGTTGATGCTGGAGCAGCCGCCCAGCACCTTGCCGCGCGGGTAGCGCAGGCTGCGGCCGTTCAGGCCGGCGTCGGGCTCGGTCTTGAAGAGCCAGTCGGTGCGCGGGTTCCCGATGCAGTACAGGTAGCCGACGGGAATGTGGATCCAGTGGTAGTCGTCGCGGCCGCCGGCCTCGAGCAGCAGCACGCGTTTGGCGGGGTCGGCCGACAGCCGGTTGGCCAGCAGGCAGCCGGCGGTGCCGGCGCCCACGATGATGAAGTCGAAGCGGCCCGAGGCCGCCTCGCGGACCGTCGCCGGTCCGCCCGCAGGGTTGTCTCCGCCCATGTCTCTCTTGTCGTCCAGGGTCCGTGGAGACCCATGCTGACCGAGCCGCGGGCGGGCGGCAACCGCGTTGTCACGGAGTGCCCGCGGGCGCGAGCTCCGGCGGATCCGCAGTGCGCCCGCCCAGCGCGTACCAGTCGATGCGCCGCGTCAGCGCCATCACCGCGGCCAGCACCGCGAAGAGCAGGGTCGCGCCGACCAGCAGCGAGGCCGTCTCCAGGCTGAGCAGCACGTACAGCGCGCCGTAGAGCACCGCGACCAGCGCGCCGAAGCCCAGGCCGCGCCAGGCCGCGCCGAGCATCGAAGCCCCGTAGAAAGCCAGCAGCCCGACGGCCGCGCCGGCCGCCAGCGCATAGGAGACCGGGAAGCTCAGGTGCTCCGACAGGCTCAGCAGCAGCAGGAAGAACAGCGTCATCGCCAGGCCGACCAGCAGGTACTGCACCGGATGCACGCGGCGGCCGGACAGCAGCTCCAGCAAGCCGACGCTGACGAAGGTCAGCACGATGAACATCAGGCCGTACTTGATGGCGCGATCGCTCATCACATACGGGTTGACCGGGTCGATCATCGAGAAGGCCAGCGTGTCCGCCACGACCTCGGTGCGGCCCTCCTGCCCGGCGACCCGGGCCGGCGCATACGCGGCGGGGCCGGCATCCGGATCCCGCGCCACGCCGGGCAGCGCGAAGCCGGCGAGCACGTCGCGCGGCGCGGTCGTGGCGAGCTCGGTGACCTGCCATTGCGCCTCGAAGCCGCTGTCGTCGATCCGCCGGGACATCGGCAGGAAGCGGCCGCCGAAGCTGGGATGCGGCCAGTTCGAGCGCAGCTTCACCTGCGTCGCGGACGCGGCGGGCACGATGCCGAAGTCGGTCATGCCGATCAGCTTGATGGCGACCGTCAAGCTCAGCGGCTGGTCCAGCGCGGAGTCCGGCAGCACGGCGTGCAGGCCATGCGGATAGCTGCCGTGACGGGTGCCCGGGCGCACCGCCAGGGACTCCGTGCCGCGCTGGAGCGTCACCGCGCGCAGGCCGCGCGCGTCGCTGACGGCGACCATCACGCGCGGGTCCTCGCAGTTCAACCGGCCCTTGTGCTCGGCCACCGGCACCAGCGCGCCGAGCGACGCCCAGCGCGCCTGCAGCGCGACCTCGCCCGCGTAACCGTTCACCTTGAACAGGCCGCGCTGGCGCTGCTCCTGGTTCAGCGTGCCGTCGACGGCCAGTTCTACCGGCACCGCCGACAGCACGAAGTCGCGCCGCTCGGCGGTGCGTGTCTGGTCCTTGCCGGTCCCGCTGACGTTCTCCCACTCCTCGGTGCAGCTGCGCTGCAGCACCGGCCCGAGCAGCACCTGCGGCCCGGCCTGCGCCAGCGCCACGCTGGCCTCGGCGGCGCGCTGGCGCTGCTGGCGCTCGTCGACCAGCCAGCCGATGCGCATCAGCACCATCAGCAACAGCAGCGTCACGCCGCCCAGGATCAGCAGCTTCCACCACAGCGCCTTGCTCTGCATTCGTCCTCTCCTTGCCCGCGGGCCATCCAGGGAAGGCGGCAGTCTCGGCAGCCGGGGTGAGCTCAGGACGAAGTTTGTGTGGCGGCCGTGAAGTGTGGGAAGGAGAGCCGCACGCGCAGGCCGGGCTCGGCCGGTTCGAAGCGCAGGTCGCCGCGGTGCAGGCCGGCGATCTGGCGCACGATCGCCAGGCCCAGGCCGGAGCCCTTGCGCAGGCTGCCCGGTCGCGCCGTCGAGAAGAAGCGCTCGCCCAGCTGCGCGAACGCGGCGGTCGGCACGCCGGGCCCCTGGTCGCGGAGCTCGAAGAACGCGCGGCGGCCGCCCGCCCCGGACGCGGGCTCGATGCCGACCTGCAGCGTCAGCTCCGCGCCGGCGGGCGAGAAGTCGATCGCGTTGACCAGCAGGTTGCTGATGGCGAGCATCAGCATCTCGGCGTCGGCCTGCAGCTCGACCTCGTCGCGGCGCAGCCAGCGCACCGTCAGCGCCTGCTGCGCCAGGCGGTCGTCGAGTTGCGCGAGCACCTCGTCGACCGCGGCCGCCAGCGCCACCGGCCGCGGATGCGCCGGCCCGCGCCGCAACTCCAGCGTCGACAGCGCCAGCAGCCGCTCGACCAGTTCCGTCATGCGCTCGCTCTGCGAGACCACCTGCGCGGCGAAGCGCTGGCGGTCCGGCGCCGGCAGGTCGTCCTGCAGCAGCTCGCCGGCTCCGCGCAGCGCCGCCAGCGGGCTCTTGAGCTCATGCGTGAGCGCGCGCGCCATGTGCTCGAGGCGCTCGCGCCCATCGAGCCGCTCCCGCATCGCGTCCATCGCATGGGCCAGGTCGCCGAGTTCACCGGGCACCTTGGGCGGCGCCTGGCGCTCGCCCATCTGCACTTCCTGGGCGTAGCGGCGCAGGCGCCGCACGGTGACGATCATCCAGGCCGTCACCGCCACGCCCACCGCCAGCGACACCGCCAGCAGCGACAGTCCCGCGATCCAGATGCGGCGCTCGGCGCGGTAGATGATCTGCTGCACCGCGGCGGCCGGCTTGGCGACAGTGACCACGCCGATCGTGCGGCCGTCCAGGCGCACCGGCGCGGCCACGTACATCACCGGGCTGCCCTGCGCGTCCTTGCCGTTGCCCAGGTCGCCGGCGTTGCCGTAGGGCGTGAGCTGTTCCGGCGTCGTCCGGGCGCCGTATTCGCCGCGCAGCGTGCGGGCGACGTCATTCCAGGCCGAGTAGTCCTGCCCGACCGCCGGCGCGGGACTGGTGTCCAGCACCACGCGGCCGGCGGCGTCGGTGACATAGATGCGGAAATCCAGCGTGCGCTTGCGGGCGCTGAGGATGCGGGCGTCCACCGGCCGCTCCGCGTAGTCCTTCACCCGCTGCGCGAAAGCGGTGCCCACCAGGTCGCCGCCGGGCGGCATCGCGGCCAGTTCATCGCGGGCCAGCGCCGCCACCAGGTTGGCGGTGTCCACCATCATGTCTTCCATCACCTCGCGCACGCTGGGCTTGAACTCGCCCAGCACCACGCGCAGCAGGATGAAGGCGCTCAGGCCCGCCACCAGGAAGAAGCCGAGGAACAGCCGCAGGCCCAGGCGCATGCGCCGTCACTCCAGCGAGTAGCCCATGCCGCGGTGCGTGCGGATGGGGTCCAGCTCCGGGCGCACCTGGCGCAGCTTGGCGCGCAGCGTCTTGATGTGGGTGTCGACGGTGCGGTCGCCGCTGTCGGCGTCCAGGCCCCAGACGGCATCGAGCAGGCTCTCGCGGCTGTGGATGCGACCGGGCGCCTTCAGCAGGCGCAGCAGCAGGCCGAGCTCGCGGCGCGTCAAGGGCAGCAGCTCGCCATGGAAACGCACGCGGGAGCCCTCGGCCTCGACGAGGAAACCGGCCACGGCCGGCGCGCTCGGCTCCGCGGGGGCCTGGGCCCGCCGCAGCAGCGCCCGCACCCGCGCCACCAGCTCCCGGTTGCTGAAGGGCTTGGCGAGGTAGTCGTCCGCGCCGAGTTCCAGCCCCAGCACCTTGTCGCTCTCCTCGCTGCGCGCGCTGAGCATCAGCACCGGCAGGCGCCCGAGCGGGCCCTGGCGCAGTTCGCGGCACAGGTCCAGGCCGTTGCCGTCGGGCAGGCCCACGTCCAGGATCGCCAGGTCCGGCGGCGTCGTGGATAGCGCGGCGCGGGCCTCGTGCAGCCAGCCGCAGGCGCGGACGCGGTAGCCCTCGCGTTCCAGCACGAAGCTGACCGTCTGGGCGATGGCGGGGTCGTCCTCCAGCAGCAGGACCTGGCCGGCGAACGGCGCGGGCGGCAGGGTGGGCGATGACGGGGCGGGCGCGGTCGAACTCATGGGCGCGATCATCGCGGAGCGGCGGACAGTCCGCGAAGGTAACGCAGCCCCTCGGCGGCGCGCGGGCCATACCAGCTGACCAACTCGCCATCGACGAGGCGCACCCTGGCGTTCGGGCACAGCGCCTGGGCTTCGGCCAGGTGCTGGGCGCCGAACCGGTAGGGCTCGGAACTGAGCAGCAGTTCGTCGACGCCGGCCAGCCAGGGCTCGTCGCCCGTCAGCACCGGATAGCGCGCCGCGCCGCGCTCGCCGCCCTCGACCGGGGGCCAGGTCGACCAGCCCACCTCCGCGAGCATGCGGGAGATATAGGTATCGCGGGCGACCGTCATCCAGGGGTCGCGCCAGATCAGGTAGAGGACGCGCGGCGCCGGCCGCCCCTCGCCCGCTGCCCGCAGGGCCCGACAGACCGCCAGTTCCTCCCGCAGGGCGTCGGCCAGCCGGTTCGCCCGGTCACGGAGATCGGGGACACGCGGGAGCGAATCCGTCCCTGTCGAACTTTCTTGCGAGCCTTGGAGATTTCTGCCGGTGAGTTCAGACCTGACCCTCCAATCGGCGGCAAAAACCTCCACCATCTCCACCATCTGGGTGACCAAGGTCAGGTTGTCAGCGGGTGCGCAGGGATGCGTCACCACCACATGGGGGACGAATTCGCGCAGGGCCTGGACCGTCTCGAGCCGGTTTTCATCAACGTTCACGATGACATGGCTCGGGGCCAGCATCCGCAACTTGCGGAGATTGACGTCCTTGGTTCCACCGATCTTTGATATTGCTGACACCGCCTGCGCGGGATGAATGCAAAAACCGGTGCGACCGACCACCCAAGGCCCCAGTCCGAGGGCGAACAGCAGTTCGGTCACCGACGGAACCAGCGAGACGATGCGCAGCTCGGGCGTGAGCGGGACGGGTGTGGACGGCGGGCGCTGGAGGGCGATGGGCGTCACCTTGTGCGATCAGGGGGTGGGTTCACCCGCATAGTGGAAAACACCGAGCGCCGGCGGGGGGTCTCGGGAGCCGGTTTTGCCCCGATGTAAAGCCGGGGGCGAGGGATTTCCAGCGCTTCCGACACTGCTCGGGGTTTGCGCGCATAAGCCGAAAAACAACAACCGGCTTGACGCGTTGCGAACCGCCAATCCTGTCACACATAATCGGATCGCCTGAATGCAGCGCCTTCGTATGAGTGGTTCACGATGGGTTGAAGCAGCACATTGGGTTATTTGGTTTTGAAAGGGCTTCCCCCATGGGAAACAAGCTATACGTGGGCAACCTCGCTTACAGCGTGCGAGATGAGTCGCTCCAGGAGGCATTCTCGCAATTCGGCACCGTCATCTCCGCCAAGGTCATGATGGACCGCGAGACCGGCCGTTCCAAGGGCTTCGGCTTCGTGGAAATGTCGACCGACGACGAAGCGCAATCCGCCATCAACGGCATGAACGGTCAGGCCCTGGAAGGCCGCGCGATCGTGGTCAACGTGGCGCGTCCGCGTGAAGACCGTCCGGGCGGCGGCTTCGGTGGCGGCGGCGGCGGCGGTGGTCGCGGCGGCTTCGGTGGCGGCGGCGGCAGCCGTGGCGGCTACGGCGGCGGCGGCGGTGGTGGCGGCTACGGTGGTGGCGGCGGCGGCGGTGGTCGCGGCGGCTACGGCGGTGGCGGCGGCAGCCGTGGCGGCTACGGCGGCGGTGGTGGCGGCGGCGGCTACGGTGGTGGCGGCGGCGGCAGCTACGGCGGCGGTCGCGGCGGCTACTGAGCCACGGCGGGGTTGATCCCCGCCTCGCAATGAACAAGGCGCTCCTCGGAGCGCCTTTTCTTTTGCCCGCATGGCAGAGCATCGCGGGAATCGTCATCGGCGCCACGGCGGCCGACGCGCGTCGGCCCACTTGGTGGGCGCGAGCGCCCCGAAGGGCGCTGCCTCTCAGCGCTCGCCCTGCCGATGCTTGCGCGGACGCCCCGCCAGCAGCTGGTCGAAGACCGCGCCCGGCAGCAGGCGCATCGCGTGCGCCACGAGCCCCATCTGCCAGGGAATGAAGCGCACCCGGGCGCCGGCCTCGATCGCGGCGTAGGCCTTGCGCGCGAAGTCGTCCGGCTGCATCAGGAAGGGCATGCTGTAGCGGTTCTCGCGCGTCAGCGGCGTATCGACATACCCCGGCGCGATGGTCACGACCTTCACGCCATCGGGCCGGCATTCGCCGCGCAGGCTCTCGCAATAGCTGAACACCGCCGCCTTGCTGGAGCAATACGCCCCGTGCCCCGGCAGTCCCCGGATGCCCGCGACGCTGGCGATGCCCACCAGCGTGCCGCCGCGGCGCTCGCGCATCGGGCCGACGAAGGGATGGAAGGTCGCCGCCAGGCCGATGTTGTTGGTCGCGTAGACGCGCCGCATCACGGCCAGGTCCTCATGGATCGCCGTGTCCATGCCGATGCTGATGCCCGCGTTGGCGATCACCACATCGGGCAGGCCCTGCTCGGCGATGCAGCGGCGGCCGGTGGCGGTGATGGCCTCGATGTCGCTGACGTCGGCGCGGTAGACCCGCCAGCGTGACGGCGCCAGGCCTTGCTGCTCCGCCCAGGCGCTGAGTTCCTCGACGCGGCGCGCGACCAGCGCGAGGTTCCAGCCCTCGCGGTAGTACTGGAGCGCGAGCGCCTGGCCGATGCCGCTCGAGGCACCGGTGATGTAGACGAGTCGATTCATGGCTTGCGGGCGGGCGTCGGCGCCGAGGCCCTGGCGGCCGGTGCCGCGGCGCGCGCGCCGGGTCGGGCGGCGAAGGTGGCGCGGCCACCGCCGCTGAAGCTCAGGCGCCCGGTGAGCTGGTCGTAGACGAAGCTCTTCACCTGCATCTCGCCGCCCATGCCGATGACGCGCGCCGGCAGGTGCGAGCGGATCTGCTGCTGCGGGACGAAGGCATGGAGGAACTCGCCATACAGCTCCAGGTCGGGCGGCTGCGACGGATCGCCGTCCGGATAACGCTTGACCTTCACGTCCCCGAGCAGCTGCACCTCGCTGCCGTCACCGTCGGACAAGCCGCGCTGCGCGTCGGCGACCAACAGTTCGCCCTGCTTGCCGTAGGCGCGCAGCTGCGGCGCGTCGATCTCCAGCGTGTCGTTGTCGGGGTAATGCCGCATCTCGGTGCCGATGATGCGTCCGGTCAACCGGCCGTCGCTGCTGAAGCGCTCGACCTCGAAGCCGTTCATCCGGTAGTCGGGCTCGTGCTTGGGCGCGGCCTTCTCGCGCGGCGTCTCCAGCTGCGGCGTGTTCTTGATCAGCCACCAGGTGAAGCCGGCCAGCATCGCCATCAGCAGCAGCGGCACGTAGCTGGCCAGCATCGACTGCAGGCGCCACAGCAAGGGCTGGACGCGGCGCCGCGGCGAGGTCGGCGGCGGAGCGAGCGCCGCCATCAGTGGCCGCTCCCGTCCAGGGTCTCGAGGTGGCCGTGCAGCAGCCGCGCGTACTGACCGGCGGCCATCAGCAGCAGGTCGCAGAACTCACGGGCGGCGCCGTGGCCGCCGGCGGCGGTGGTGACGTGATGCGCGGCCGCCTTGACCTCGGCATGCGCCTGAGCCGGCGCGCAGGCGAAACCGGCGCGCACCATCAGCGGCAAGTCGGGCCAGTCGTCCCCGATCACAGCCACCTGCTCCCAGCGCAGGCCGAGCTGGTCGAGCAGCGGCTGCGCCGCGGCCAGCTTGTTCCTGGCCCCATAGACGGCGTGCGGCAGGCCGAGGTCGGCGACCCGCCGCCGCACCGCCGGCGAATCGCGGCCGGTGATGACGATCGGCACGATGCCGCCCTGCGCGAGCAGCTTCATCCCGTGGCCGTCCAGCGTCGCGAAGGCCTTGAACTCCTCGCCCTGCGCGCTGAGGTAGATGCGGCCGTCGGTCAGCACGCCGTCGACGTCGAAGATCGCGGCCCGCAGGCCGAGCGCCTGGCCCTGCGCCTTGAGCAGCAGTTCCGGCGGAAAGGCCAGCGCGGGCTGGAGCTCGCGCACGACCGGCGCGTCCGCGTCCGCGGGAGTCAGGGAGGAAGCGCTCATCAGATCACCTTCGCGCGCATCAGGTCGTTGATGCTGATCGCGCCGACCAGGCGCTGTTCGTCGTCCACGGCCAGCACCAGCGTGATGCGGGCCTGCTCCATCAGGTCGGCCGCGTCGACGGCCAGCGCGTCGGCGGCCACGGTGCGCGGATTCGGATGCATGACCTGGCCGGCCGTCAGGCCGCGCAGGTCGCCGCCGCGCTCGATCAGCCGGCGCAGGTCGCCGTCGGTGAAGATGCCGCCGGCCTTGCCGTCGGCGCCGACCAGCACCGCGCAGCCCAGGCCCTTGTCGGACATCACCCGCATCATGTCGAGCAGCGGCAGCTCGGCATTCACGCGCGGCAGCGCGTCGCCGCCGCGCATCAGGTCGCGCACATGGGTCAGCAGGCGCCGGCCGAGCGAGCCCCCCGGATGGGAGCGGGCGAAGTCCTCGGCGCGGAAACCGCGCGCGTCCAGCAGCGCCACGGCCAGCGCGTCGCCCAGCGCGATCTGCGCGGTGGTGCTGGCGGTCGGCGCGAGGTTCAGCGGGCAGGCCTCCTGCGCCACGCGCGAGTCGATCACGAAGTCCGCATGCTTGGCCAGCGACGACGACAGTCCGCCGGTCATGCCGATCAGCGTGACGCCCTGGCGCTTGAGCACCGGGATGATGGCGTTGAGCTCGTCGCTTTCGCCGGAATTCGACAGCGCCAGCACGATGTCGCCGGGCGTGACCATGCCGAGGTCGCCATGGCTGGCCTCGCCGGGATGGACGAAGAACGCCGGCGTGCCGGTGGAGGCCAGGGTGGCGGCGATCTTGCGGCCGACGTGGCCGCTCTTGCCCATGCCCATCACGACGACGCGACCGGAGCAATCCAGGATCTTGCGGACCACCTGTTCGAACGATTCGCCCAGGCGGGGACCGAGCGCGAGCAGCGCGTCGGCCTCGACTTGCAAGGCCGCGCGGGCCACGTCGAGCGCGCGGGAATGGGTGAGGGCGGCGTGGGTCGTCATAAGGGCGAAAGTGTAGCCGCCGGGGTCGATTCAGTCCGGCGCCGGCCCCAGTCTGAGGGCCACGCCGAAGCCCGCTTCCATGGCCGGCAGCCGCAGGTCGCCGCCGTGGGCGCGGGCCACCAGGTCGGCCATCATGAGGCCCAGGCCCATGCGCCCTTCGTACTGCTGCCGCTCCAGCGCGTCGTTGAGGTCCACGCGCTGCCAGTCGGCCACGCCCTCGCCGTTGTCGGTGAGCTCCAGCGTCATCCCCCCGTCCAGCTGGGCCTTCAGGCGCAGCCGTACCTGCGAGGCCCCGTGGCGCCAGGCGTTGTCGATCAGGTTGATCAGCGCGGCGGCCAGCAGGTCCGGATCGGCGTCGATGCCGGCCTCCGGCGGCAGGTCCAGCACCAGGCCGTCGGGCAGGGGCAGGAGCTGCATCAGCTCGACCAGGTCCAGGCGCTGCCAGCGCAGGCTCATGCCGGTGCGGAACAGCGTCAGCAGCGCGGTCACCACGCGGCGCAGCCGGTCGCCCGCCTCGCGGGTGCGCTGCAGCCGGGCGCGCGACTCGGGCGGCGCTTCGCGCAGCGCCATCGCGAGCTGGGCGTCCATGCCCGCGAGCGGCGTGCGCAGCGCATGCGCCGCATGCGCGCTGAAGGCACGCTCGTTGGCGACGCGCTGGGCCAGGCGCTGGCCCAGGTCGAGCACCGCGGCGCGGATCTCCGCCAGCTCGCTGCGCGGCTGCTCCGGCAGCAGTTGCCGGGTGTCGAGCGGGTCGTAGCCGCCCAGCGCGGCGGACAACTCGCCCAGCGGCGCGAGCTCGGCGCGTGCGCGCCGGTTCATCCACACCATGCACAGCCCGCCGACCAGCAGCGCGGACAAGGCGCTGGCCAGCCCGACGCGGCTGCGCACCTCCTTCCGCTCGGCGCTGGTCTGCGCCACCATCAGCCAGCCGGGGCCGGCCGCCGTCGGCAGCGGGCGCACGTGCACGCGCCAGTCGTCGCCATCGCTGCCGTCGTCCTGCCAGTCGCTGAAGCCCGGCGGCAGCTTCCAGGCCTTGATCGGCGCGAGCGGCGAGCGATGCAGCAAGGCGCCGTCCGGCGCCACCAGCTGCCAGGCGAAATGGGTGCTGAGGTCGTCGTTGTCGGCGATCTGGGCCGGCATGGCCTGGCTCTGGCGCAGCAGCTGGCCCAGCACCTGCGAGGACGCCTGCAGCGTCTCGTCGAGCAGCTCGTCGACCTCCTCCTGCACGACCAGCCAGACGCTCACCCCGGCCAGCACCGCCCAGAACGCCGAGATCAGCAGCAGCTGGCGCGCCAGACGGCCGGCGATGGACGGGCGGCGCGGCCCCGGCGTGCCGCTCACGGCGCCTCCGGGCCGAGCCGGTAGCCCAGGCCGCGGACGGTCTCGATGAGCTCGCGGCCGAGCTTGCGGCGCAGGCTCGACACATGGACCTCCAGCGCGTTGCTCAGCACCTCGGCGTCGTCGCCCAGGACCTGCAGCTCCAGGTCGCGCTTCGGATAGAGCCGGCCGCCGCGCTGCACCAGCGCCTCCAGCACGGCCCACTCGCGCGCGGTGAGCTCGACCGGCTGCCCGTCGCGCGTGGCCCGCTTGGCGGCCAGGTCCAGCACCACGTCGCCATGGCGGCGCTGCGAGCTGCTCGCGCCCGCATGGCGACGGCTGACGGCGCGCAGCCGGGCCGCCAGCTCCTCGGGCGCGAAGGGCTTGACCAGGTAGTCGTCGGCGCCGCTGTCCAGGCCTTGCAGCCGGTCGGCGAGCAGGTCGCGCGCGGTCAGCATCAGCGCCGGGATCGACACGCCCCGCTGGCGCAGGCCGCGCAGCCAGTCCAGGCCGGAGCCGTCCGGGAGCTGCCAGTCGACCAGCAGCGCATCGAACTCCTCATGCTGGCGCGGCAGCAGTTCGGCCAGGCGGCGGGCCCAGGTCACGGCATGGCCTTCGTCGCGCAGGAAATCGCGCAGGGCCTCGCCGAGCAATTCGTCGTCTTCGAGCAGCAGGAGTCGCATGGGCGTGCGGCGGGCAGCCGCGGGAAAGGAGGCCGTCGGGCCGAAAACGATACCAGCGGCCACCGGTCGGTCCGGCCGCGGCGCGCACTGTGCGGACTGTCGCAGAACTTCAGCCGGCCTTCAGCTTGGCTTCAGTCGAACTTCAGGGCGGCGGTGCCCACTGCGAGGCCGTGAACACGCCTCCCCTCTCCCCCCTGCCGCTGGGCGCCGGATCGGCGTCGGCGCCCGTCCTGTCCCCTGTCGGCGCGCTGCGCCTGCCGGACCTGCGCCGCGGCTGGCTGGTCGCGCTGGCGGGGCTCACTGCGCTGCTGCTCTGGGATGCGGCCGGCTGGGACCTGGCCGTGGTGCGGCTCTTCGCCGATGCGCACGGCTTCGCGCTGCGCGACCACTGGCTCACCTCGGGCCTGCTGCACCAGGGCGGGCGCTGGGTGGCGACCGGCCTGGCGGTCGTGTTGCTGATCAACGCGCTGCGACCCCTGTGGCCGGGACTGACGCGCCGCGAGCGCTGGGGAGCCGTCGCGCTGACAGCGGTCAGCCTGGTGCTGATTCCGCTGATGAAGCAGGGCAGCAACACCAGCTGCCCGTGGGACCTGGCCGAATTCGGCGGCGTCGCGCATTACGTGTCGCACTGGCGCTTTGGCGTCGGCGACGGCGGACCGGGGCACTGCTTCCCATCGGGTCATGCGAGTTCCGCCTTCGCCTTCTTCAGCCTCTTCTTCATGCTGCGCCGCGCCTATCCGCGGCAGGCGCGGATCGCACTGGGCGCGGTGCTCGTGATGGGCACGCTGTACGGCCTGGCGCAGATGGCGCGCGGCGCGCATTACCCCAGCCACACGATGTGGACCGCCTGGATCTGCTGGACGCTCGCGGTCGCTGCCGCGCCGGCGCTGCGAGCCCGCGACACCGACGCGGGTACATGAGGGATTCATCGACCTGACGGCCTTGGCCTCCCAGAATCGGCGCTCCCTCAACCGACTCTGGAGAGATGCGATGGGCAAGAAGCTGCTGCTGCTGGCGGGCGACTACGTCGAGGACTATGAGTTGATGGTGCCGTTCCAGGCGCTGCAGGCGGTGGGACACCGGGTCGACGCCGTCTGTCCGGGAAAGAAGGCCGGCGATTTCGTGCTCACGGCCATCCATGACTTCGAGGGCGCGCAGACCTATTCGGAGAAGCCGGGTCACCGCTTCACGCTGAACGCCAGCTTCGACGCGATCAAGCCGCAGGACTACGACGGACTGGTGATTCCGGGTGGCCGGGCCCCCGAGTACCTGCGCACGATGCCTGGCGTCCTGCCGCTCGTGCAGCACTTCTCCCAGGCCGACAAGCCGATCGCCGCGATCTGTCACGGCGCACAGCTGCTGGCCGCCGCCGGCATCATCCGCGGCCGCAAGGTATCGGCCTACCCCGCGTGCGCCGCGGAAGTGGAACTGGCTGGCGCCAGCTACGCCGACATTCCGGTCGACCAGGCGGTGACCGACGGCAAGCTGGTCACGGCGCCAGCCTGGCCCGCGCACCCCGCCTGGATCGCACAGTTCCTGCAGGTGCTCGGCACGAAGATCAGCCACTGACTTCCTCCCCCAAAGTCCCCGCTGGCAAAACCGTCGAAGGACGGAGGTGATGGGGGACGGCAGGGCGTGGGGTTTTGGCGCTCGCCGCCAAGGCCCCATGCCCTGGCGGCCAACGCCCCGGCCTGCGCATGAACTCCACCTGCGCCCACCGCCGACCCATGAAAAATGGGCCCACATGGGGCCCATCCGCTCCGTAACCGCGAGAAACCCGCGGCTGGTCGATGAGGAGGGATCAGGGGTAGAGGCCGCGCTCTTCACGGGCCTGCAGCACGCGCGTGCAAGCGACCGTGAACGCCGCCGTCCGCAGCGGGATCTTGTGCTGCTCGGCCGTATCCCAGATGCCCTTGAACGCGCCGACCAGGATCTTGTCCAGGCGGACGTTGATCTCGTCCTCGGTCCAGAAGAACGACGAGAAGTCCTGCACCCACTCGAAGTAGGAAACGGTCACGCCGCCCGCGTTGGCGATCACGTCGGGGACGACGATGATGCCGCGGTCCGCCAGCACGGCGTCGCCGTCGGGCGTGGTCGGGCCGTTGGCGCCTTCCAGCACCAGGCGGGTCTGGACGCGCTTGGCGCGCTCGCCCGACAGCTGGCCTTCCAGCGCGGCGGGGATCAGGACGTCGGACTTCACGTCCCAGAAGTTCTCGTTGTCGATGCGGTCCGCGCCCTTGAAGCCGGCGACGCCGCCGGTGTGGCCGACGTGCTCCAGCAGCGAGGCCATGTCCATGCCGCTGTCGTTCTGGATGGTGCCGGTGTGGTCTTGCACGGCCACGACGATCGCGCCGTTGGCGGCGAACATCTTGGCGGCCACCGAGCCCACGTTGCCGAAGCCCTGCACCGCGACGCGGGCGCCTTCCATGTTGATGTTGAGGCGGCGCATCGCCTCGCGGCCGACGACGAACACGCCGCGGCCGGTGGCGGCCACGCGGCCCAGCGAGCCGCCCAGCGGGATCGGCTTGCCGGTGACGACGCCGGTGGCGGTGGCGCCGACGTTCATCGAGTAGGTGTCCATCATCCAGGCCATGATCTGGCCGTTGGTGTTGACGTCAGGCGCGGGGATGTCCTGGGTCGGGCCGATGATGATGCCGATCTCGCTGGTGTAGCGGCGGGTGACCTTTTCCAGTTCCTTCAGCGACAGCGTCTTGGGGTCCAGGCGGATGCCGCCCTTGGCGCCGCCGTAGGGCAGGTTCACCGCGGCGTTCTTGACCGTCATCCAGGCCGACAGCGCCATCACTTCTTCCAGCGTGACGTCCGGGTGGTAGCGCACGCCGCCCTTGCCAGGACCGCGGGTCAGCGAGTGCTGGACGCGGTAGCCCTCGTAGTGGGCGATGGTGCCGTTGTCGAGTTCGATGGGGATGTCCACGATCAGCGCGCGCTTGGGGCGGCGCAGCGTTTCCACCCAGCGGGCCAGCTTGCCCAGGTAGGGCTCGACGGCGTCGATCTGGGACAGGTAAGTGCCCCAGGGACTGTTGCGCGTGGGGGAAACGAAACTCAGGTTGGGCATGAAATGCTCCGTAACTTTTCGGTGGCGCGAACGGTACCCTGAAGCCCTGCGCGTCCGCCACGTCCGGCAAAGCCGAGTACACATGCGGGCATGCGCCCGATGCATAAGGCGGGTAGTTTGCGCCTGACGCGTGACCAAAGCCAGTCCCGTCCCGCAGCGGCGGACCGCGCCTCGCGACCCGCGCCCGCAGGGCTGGGGCGCCCCTCGCCGGCCGCATGGCGAGGTCAGTCCTTGCCGCATCCGGGGCCGCCCGGGGCCGGGGGGCCAGTACCATCGCCGCCATGCTTTCCGCGCTGGACCTGACCCTCATCTACCTGATCGCCGCCGTGCTGGGCGTCGTGGTGTGCCGCTCGCTGAAGCTGCCGCCGATCCTGGGCTACCTGGTGGTGGGCGTGCTGATCGGTCCTAACGCGCTGGCGCTGGCCAGCGACGTCCCCGGCGTGCAGCACCTGGCCGAGTTCGGCGTCGTGTTCCTGATGTTCGTGATCGGCCTGGAGTTCAACCTGCCCAAGCTGCACAGCATGCGCGCGATGGTGTTCGGGCTGGGTCTGCTGCAGGTGGTGGTGACGATCGGCGGCACCATGGCGGGCAACCTTTTCCTGCGCTGGTTCTTCGGCATGATGGGCTGGCCCTGGGACCTGGGCTGGCAGGGCTCGCTGGTGCTCGGGTCCGCGATGGCGATGAGTTCCACCGCCATCGTCGTGAAGCTGATGGCCGAGCGGCTGGAGCTCGAGAGCGAGCATGGCCGGCGCGTGATCGGCGTGCTGCTGTTCCAGGATCTGGCCGTGGTGCCGCTGCTGGTGCTGATCCCGGCGCTGGGCGGCAGCGGCACGCAGATGATCGAGTCGCTGGGCTGGGCCGCGCTGAAGGCGACGCTGCTGCTGGTGCTGCTGATGACCGGCGGCCAGCACCTGATGCGCCGCTGGCTGACGCTGGTGGCGCGGCGCAAGAGCCAGGAGCTCTTCATGCTCAACCTGCTGCTGGTGACGCTGGGCCTGGCCTGGCTGACCGAGCATGCGGGGCTGTCGCTGGCGCTGGGCGCGTTCGTCGCCGGCATGCTGATCGCGGAGACCGAATACAAGCACCAGGTGGAGCTGGACATCCGGCCCTTCCACGACGTGCTGCTAGGGCTGTTCTTCATCACCATCGGCATGCGGCTGGACTGGCAGACGCTGGTCTTCCAGTGGCCGCTGGTCATCATCCTGACCCTGGTGCCGACAGCGGCGAAGTTCGTGCTCGTGGCGGGGCTGGCGAAGCTGTTCCGCGCGCCGACCGGCGTGGCGCTGCGCACCGGCCTGTACCTGGCGCAGGCGGGGGAATTCGGCTTCGTGCTGCTGACGCTGGGCGCGCAGCACAACCTGATCGCCGCGCAATGGGTCAGCCCGGTGCTGGCGGCGATGGTGCTGTCGATGCTGATGACGCCGCTGATCATCGAGCACAGCAACCGCATCGTCATGAAGCTGTCGGCCAGCGATTGGCTGCTGCAGTCGGTGCAGCTGACGACAATCGCGAAGAAGTCGATCAAGACCGATGCCCACGTGATCATCTGCGGCTACGGCCGCAGCGGGCAGAACCTGGCGACGCTGCTGGAGGCGGAGCACATCCCCTACATGGCGCTGGACCTGGATCCGGACCGGGTGCGGCAGGCCGCGGCGGCCGGCAAGAGCGTGGTGTTCGGCGACGCGGCGCGGCTGCCCAGCCTCATCGCCGCGGGCCTGACGCGCGCGAGCGCCGTCGTCATCTCGTACCACGACACGCCGTCGGCGCTGAAGGTGCTGCACGAGGTGCGCGGGCACGCGCCGCATGTGCCGGTGGTGGTCCGGACGATCGACGACACCGACCTGGAGAAGCTGCGCGCCGCCGGCGCCACCGAGGTGGTGCCGGAAGCGATCGAAGGGTCGCTGATGCTGGCCAGCCATGCGCTGGCGCTGGTCGGCGTGCCGATGCGGCGGGTGCTGCGCATCGCGCGCGATGCGCGGGACCGGCGCTATGGGCTGCTGCGCGGCTACTTCCACGGGGCGGACGACGACACCTCGGAGGAGCGCGACCAGGCGCGGCTGCAGTCGATCAGCTTGCCGATGGCGAGCGCGCTGGAAGGCCGCACGCTCGGGGAGCTCGGGCTGGCGGGATGGGGCGTCAGCGTGCTCTCGGTGCGCCGCCCCAATGGGGCGGTGAAGGACGCGAGCGACGACCTGGTGCTGCAGGGCGGGGACACGCTGGTCATCTCCGGCACGCCCGAGGCGCTCGCGCGCGCCGAGCATGGGTTGCTGGTCGGCTGACGCCGCCCCCGCGAGGGATTCATTCAATTTCGCAACGCGAGCTGGCGTTCGCCCACGGCTTCCGACATCACGGCCGGCATCAGCAGTCTCGAGCCCTCGCGGCTGAGGTGGCCCTGGTCGCGGTAGAGCGGCACGCCGTCGCGCTCGACCTGGCAGCTCGTGCCGTCGCATAGCAGCGGCTCGAAGCGCAGCACCGGCAGCCGCGCCTCCGCCTTCGCGAGCGCCTCGATGAACGCATGCTCGGAAGCGCGCCGCTGCTCGTCGTCCTTCACATCGATCACGCAGCCCGGCGTGGCGCCGATCGTCCAGCGACGCGCCTGCCGGCGCTCCAGGCAGCCGGCGATGTCGAACGGGGCGGAAGGCGGCGGCGCCACCACCATCACCCGCTTGCCCATCGCCTTCAGACGCTTCACCGTCTCGGCCATGTCCGCCAGCAGGGCCTCTCTCATCGCCCGCTCGCCGCGCACCCGTCCGTCGTCCGACGCATCGCCGCGCGTGCGCTGCAACTCGTACTTCGACGCGTCCAGGTACTGCGTGAGCAAGCTGGACAGCACCACGGTCTCGATCTCCGGATGCCGCGCCAGCCAGCGCAGCACCGATGCGTTGAAGGCCTGGCACTGCTCGATCCACGGTGAAGCGAAGCTGTTGCCGCGGCCCAGTCCCGGTCGCACCGGCGTCAGCCCGGGGAACGGGCCGCAGGAGGACTTCGTCGCCTGCGCCAACCCCTGGTCGCTGGCCACGCGGACCAACCCCGGCACCAGGTGCATCGCGTAGGAATCGCCCCAGACCATCCAGCGCGCGCCCGGCCGCGTGCGGCAGTCCTCGCGGCCGTCGAAGGGCTCTTCGGCATCGCAGTTGGCCGACAGGCCGTAGTTGGGCTTGCGCAGCTCGACGAAGTCGATCGCCCCCGGCGCCGGCTTGTGCAGCGCCAGCACGATGCCTCCCAGCGCCAGCGCCGCCGTGCCGCTGCCCAGGATCCAGGCCCCGCGAGGCCCGGTCAGCGCAGCCTTGGCCGGCCGTTCGACGCCACGGTGCAGCAGCCACGCCAGCGGGAACGACAGCAGCACCGCGCCGATGCCCCAGGCCATCAGCGCCTGCGGATCGGCTTTCAACCCGACCCAGGCGTTGTGCAGGATCGCGATCAGCGGCCAGTGGACGAGGTACAGCGCATACGACCAGTCGCCGATGCGGATCAGCGGCGCCGCCACGCGCGGCCAGCGCTGCGGCTCGCGCAGCAGCAGGACCAGGGTCGCCAGGCCGACGAGCAGCGCCGCCGGCCCCGGGTGCGCGGTGCCGAAGAACTGCGGCGCCGCGGGGACGACAAGCAGCAGCGCCCATGACGGCAGCGTCAGCGTCCTCAGGACGCGCTGACAGCGCAGGGCGCGCGCGTCGGCCGTGTCGGCCAAGGACCTCGCCGTCGCCGTTGCTGTCGCCATCGACGCCGACACGGACGTCATCAGCGCGCCGATCGATCCCAGCCCCAGCTCCCACGCCCGCGTGGGCAGCAGGTAGAACGCACCGCCGGCGTCGATCGGCTGCCACCACACCAGCAGCGCCAGGCTGCCGAGCGTCACCGCGATGGCCGTCGCCGTCCGCAGCCGCGCGGGGCTGAAGACCAGCAGCGCGGGCAGCACCAGGTAGTACTGCTCCTCCAGCGCCAGCGACCAGAAATGCAGCAGCGGCTTGAGGTCGGAGGCGCCCTCGAAGTAGCCGGTCTGCTTCCACAGCACGAGGTTGTTGGCGAAGCCCAGCGCGCCCAGCAACTGGCCGACGAAGTCGATCTGCTCGCGGCGGTTGAGCGCCCACGGCACGACGAGCAGCGTCGCGCCGAGCACCACGTAGGCCGCCGGCAGCAGACGCCGCGCGCGCCGGCCGTAGAAGGCGCGGAAGGAGAAGTCGCCGCGCCGCAGCGCGCGCTGGATCAGGCCGGTGATCAGGTAGCCGGAGATGACGAAGAAGATGTCGACACCGAGGTAGCCGCCCGACGCGCCGGGGATCTGCGCGTGATACAGCAGCACCCACAGCACGGCGACCGCGCGCAGTGCCTGGATGTCGTCGCGCAGCGGTGGCTCGCCGGCCGCGTGCGGGCCCGGCGGGCGATGAAGAGGGAGCGGAGCGGGGCTTGTCACCAAGGCGTCAGGACGGAAGCGGGGAACGGAAGTGGCACGGGTGCGCCGCTGCACGGCACGGCACGGCACGGCACGGCACGGCACGGCACGGCACGGCACGGCCGCGAATTGTGGCCCGGTCCGCGAGCCTGCCGCCTGCGTGACAGTGCGGCCTGCGTCGTTGCGCCACACTGCCGCCCATGTTGGACACCCAGCCCCGCAGCCCGCAACGCCGCCGCGTCTACCTGATGCGGCATGGCGCGGTGACCTACTTCGATGGCACGACCGGGCGTCCGGTGCTGCCCGAGCAGGTGCGGCTGAACGACGACGGCATCGCTCAGGCGCAGGCCGCGGGCGAGGCCTTCCGCGCGGCCGGCGTGCGATTCGATCGCGTGATCGTGTCGGGCCTGCCGCGCACTGTCGAGACCGCCGACCTGGTGCTGCGCCACGCCAACCAGGGGCAGCTCTCGCCGCAGGTCTGGCCCGAGTGGCAGGAGATCCGCGGCGGCCGCCTCGGCGAGATCCCCACCGATGAACTCGCGCGCACCTTCACCGGCCTGCAGCGCAACCCGGTCCCGGAATCGCAGCGCTTCCTCAACGGCGAGAGCGTCGGCGAGCTGCTCGATCGCGTGCTCGGCGGCGTCGCCCGCCTGCAGGCCGACCCCGCCTGGGACTGCGCGCTGCTGGTGCTGCATGGCGTCGTCAACGCCGCGATCCTGTCGCATGCGGTCACCGGCGGCCAGCGCCTGATGCTGGGCAGCTGGGTCCAGTCGCCGGCCTGCATCAACGTGCTGGACGTCGCCCCGCCGATCGGCGACGCGCCCGGCGACTGGCTGCTGCGCGTCTGCAACTTCGCGCCCTCGCATCCGCTGCATGCGGACGAACGGTCCACCACGATGGAGGCGCTGTACGCGCAGTACCTCCGCTATCGCGGCCAGCGCGGCTGACGCGCGCTGCGCCGACCCGCCGCGCGCCTCACGGCCTCACGAACGCATCAAGAACGCCTCACCGGGAGACTCCCCCATGAACTTCGACTACAGCCCCAAGGTTGAACAGCTGCGCGAGCGCCTGCTGGCGTTCTTCGACCAGCACATCTATCCCAACGAGCATCGCTACCACGCCGAGATCGAGGCCAACCGCCGCGCCGGCAACGCCTGGATCCCGACGAAGGTGATCGAGGAGCTCAAGCCCAAGGCGCGCGCCGCCGGGCTCTGGAACCTGTTCCTGCCGCGCTCGGCGCGCGCGCCGGAAGGGCTGTCCAACCTCGAGTACGCGCCGCTGTGCGAGATCATGGGCCGCGTGTACTGGGCGCCGGAGGTCTTCAACTGCTCCGCGCCCGACACCGGCAACATGGAGACGCTGGAGCGCTACGCCAGCGAAGCGCTCAAGGACCGCTGGCTCGAGCCGCTGCTGCGCGGCGAGATCCGCTCCGCCTTCCTGATGACCGAGCCCGACGTGGCCTCGTCGGACGCGACCAACATCCAGTGCCGCATCGAACGGGACGGCGACGAGTACGTCATCAACGGGACGAAGTGGTGGTCGTCGGGCGCCGGCGATCCGCGCTGCGCGCTCTACATCGTGATGGGCAAGACCAACCCGGACGCCGGCCGCCACGAGCAGCAGTCCATGGTGCTGGTGCCGGCGAACACGCCCGGCATCACGGTCAAGCGCCATCTCAGCGTCTTCGGCTACGACGACGCGCCGCACGGCCACATGGAGATCGAGCTCAAGAACGTGCGGGTGCCGGTGGAGAACATCCTGCTGGGCGAGGGCCGCGGCTTCGAGATCGCGCAGGGGCGCCTGGGCCCGGGACGGATCCACCACTGCATGCGCTCGATCGGCGCGGCGGAGCGGGCGCTGGAGCTGATGTGCAAGCGGGCGATCTCCCGGGTCGCCTTCGGCAAGACGATCGCGCAGCAGACGGTGACGCAGGAGCGCATCGCCGAGGCGCGCTGCAGCATCGAGCAGGCGCGGCTGCTGACGCTGAAGGCAGCCTACATGATGGACACCGTCGGCAACAAGGTCGCCAAGGCCGAGATCGCGATGATCAAGATCGTGGCGCCGACGATGGCGCTGAAGGTGATCGACTGGGCGATGCAGGTCCACGGCGGCATGGGCGTCAGCGACGACACCCCGCTGGCCTACATGTGGGCGGGACAGCGCACGCTGCGCTTCGCGGACGGGCCGGACGAGGTGCACCGCAACTCGCTGGCCAAGCTGGAACTGGCGCGCCACATGAGCCTGCCGAACGCGGGCGACATGCCGGTCACCCGCGGCGGCTGACCCGTCCCCGTACACCGTCGCTCACAAAGCGTGGCACCCCACCAACGAGGGGACGTCGCCCGAACCCGCTTCTCCCCCCGTGGAGCGGTATTCATCGCGGAGCGGGCTGGCTAGGATCAGCCACCCTTTTCCATGGCGTCGCCGCCGGCGCCGCGCTCCGCGCTCCGCGATGAACCGATCCGCCGAAGTCCGCACCTGGCCGCTGCTGGCGTTCGCGCTGCTGGTGGGCCTGCAGGCCATCGTGCTGACGGTCACCCTCGGTGGCGACGCGGTCGACGGCTGGCTGGCGTGGGTGGGCGTGGCCTCGCTGGCGCTGACGGTGCTGCTGGCGGTGGCGGTCGTGTCGACGCTGGCGCGCACGCAGGCCCGCGCCCGGCTGGCGCAGCGCACGATGGAGGAAGCGATCGACGCGCTGCCGGCCAGCGTCGAGATCTTCGACGCCGAGGACCGCCTGATCGCCTACAACCGCCGCCTGGTCGAGATCTACCCGCACATGCTGCGGCACTTCCAGCGCAAGAGCACCTTCGAGGACCTGGTGCGGGAGTCCCTGGCGCGCGGCGGCATCCCGGAGGCGCGCGGCCGCGAACCCGAATGGCTGGAAGAGCGCCGCCAGGCGCGCGGCAAGCAGGTGTCGCCGCTGCTGCAGCGGGTGCACGACGACATGTGGCTGCGCATCTACGAATCCCGCACGCCATCCGGCGGCATCGTCGGCGTGCGCATGGACGTGACCGACCTGATCCACGAGCAGCAGCGCCTGGCGGCGAGCCGCGCGCAACTGCGCGCCACGATCGAGTCGGCGGCCAACGGCATCCTGACGCTGGACTCCGGCGGCCATGTGCTCGAGGCCAACCCGAGCTGCGAGTCGCTGTTCGGCTTCACCGCCTCGGAGCTGCAGGGCGTCCACCTGGGCATGCTGCTGGGCGCCGCGGCGGCGGCGGCCGGTGGTGCGGGTGCGACGCAGGAGGCGCCGCTGGACCCGCGCTCGCTGCTGGGCCAGCCGCGCGAGTTCACCGCCCGTCACCGCAGCGGCGAGGCGCTGCACCTGCAGCTGGCGATCGCCGAGGTCCGGACCGACACGATCCACCTCTACGTCTGCATCGTCACCGACCTGACCGAGCGCAAGCGCCAGGAGGAGCGGCTGCGCCGCGCCAACGAGCTGCTGGCCCGGCAGTCCACCACCGACGGGCTGACCGGCGTCGGCAACCGGCGGCTGTTCGACCAGCTGCTGCAGACGGAGTGGCAGCGCGCGACCCGCGCGGGCCGGCCGCTGGCGCTGCTGATGGTCGACATCGACCATTTCAAGCAATACAACGACTGCTATGGCCACGTCTCCGGCGACGACTGCCTGCGGCGCGTCGCGACGCTGCTGCGCAGCTGCGCCGGACGCGGCGGTGAATCGGTGTGCCGCTACGGCGGCGAGGAATTCGCGGTGCTGCTGGTCGACACGGACCTGGCCGGCGCGCAGGTGGTGGCGCAGCGCTGCCTGGACAGCGTGCGGCTGGCCGCGATCGAGCATGTGGGCTCGCCGGTGCGGCGCTCGGTGAGCCTGTCGATCGGCGTGGCGGCATTGATCCCGCGCAGCGGCGAAGAGGCCCAGCGCCTGATCCAGACGGCGGACGCCGCGCTCTACGAAGCCAAGCAGGCCGGCCGCGCCCGCCTGATCTGCCAGCAGCAGACGGCCTGACCCCGCCGAGCCCGGCCGGCGCGACAATCGCGCCCATGCCGCACACCGACCTCACCCCTGACCCGATCGCCTTCCTGAGGCAGCAGATCCGCACCGTGCCGGACTGGCCGGAGCCAGGCGTGCAGTTCCGCGACATCACGCCGCTGCTGGCGAACCCGCGGGCCTTCCGCGTGCTGATCGACCAGTTCGTGCACCGCTACTTCGACCTGCGGCCCGATGCGATCGCGGGGCTGGATGCGCGTGGGTTCATCATCGGCTCGGTGCTGGCCTATGAGCTCAACGTCGGTTTCGTGCCGATCCGCAAGAAGGGCAAGCTGCCCTTCACGACGGTGCAGGAGACCTATGAGCTGGAGTACGGCAGCGCGACGGTGGAGATGCACACCGACGCGGTGAAGGCCGGCGATCGGGTGCTGCTGATCGACGACCTGATCGCCACCGGCGGCACGATGATGGCCGGCAAGCGGCTGCTCGAGCGGCTGGGCGCCGAGGTCATCGAGGGCGCGGCGATCGTGGACCTGCCGGAGCTGGGCGGCTCGAAGCGGTTGCGGGAGGGCGGGTTGAAGGTGTTCTCGCTGGTGGCGTTCGAGGGGCATTGAGGGCCTCGGCGCTCACTTCCCGATGCAGAACCTGCTGAAGATCTCCCCCAGCAGATCGTCGGCGGTGAACGCGCCGGTGATCTCGCCGAGCGCGTCGTGCGCCAGGCGCAACTCCTCCGCCATCAGGTCCAGCGCTGGCGGCTCGGTCTCGGCCTGGGCCAACGCCAGCCCGATGTGCTCCTGGGTGCGGCGCAGCGCCTGCACATGGCGCTCGCGCGCGATGAACAGACCCTCCGGCACCGCGTGCCAGCCGACCTGCTCCAGCAGGCGTCGGCGCAAGGCGTCCAGGCCCTCGCCCGTCTTCGCCGACAAGGTCAGCGCGTCCGCCGGCAAGCCCGCCGGCGCATGCGCGTCGGCCTTGTTGTAGATCTGCAGGATCCGCGCCGGATCGACGCTCGTCAGGCGGCCGCGGATTTCGGCGTCCTCGGCCTCGTAGTCCGCATGGCCGACGCGCGTCAGGTCGTGCAGGAACAGCACCACGTCCGCATCCGCGATCGCGTCCCAGCTGCGGGCCACGCCGATGCGCTCGACCTCGTCCTCGGTGTCGCGCAGGCCGGCCGTGTCGCTGATGTGCAGCGGCACGCCCTCGATCTGGATGGTCTGGCTCAGCTTGTCCCGCGTCGTGCCCGGGATCGGCGTCACGATCGCCAGCTCGGCGCCGGCCAACGCGTTCAGCAGCGAGCTCTTGCCGACATTCGGCTGCCCCGCCAGCACGACCTTGATGCCCTCGCGCAGGATCGCGCCCTGGCGGCTGCGATCGAGCAGCGCCTCCACCCGCTGCAGCAACCGGCGCAACTTGCCCAGCGCATCGGCCTGCTCGAGGAAATCGATCTCCTCCTCGGGGAAGTCCAGGGTGGCTTCGACCAGCATCCGCAGCTGGATCAAGCCATCGCGCAGCCCGCCGACCTCGCCGCTGAGCGCACCGGCCAGCGCCCGACCGGCGCTGCGCGCGGCGGCTTCGGTGCTGGCGTCGATCAGGTCGGCCACGGCCTCGGCTTGCGCCAGGTCCAGCTTGCCGTTGAGGAAGGCGCGGCGCGTGAACTCGCCCGGCTCGGCCAGCCGCATCCGCAGCGCGGGATCGGCCTCCAGGCAGCGCGCCAGCAGCAGTTGCAGCACCACCGGGCCGCCGTGGGCCTGCAGTTCCAGCACATGCTCGCCGGTGTAGGAATGCGGCGCCGGGAAGAGCAGCGCCAGGCCGTGGTCGATCGCCTCGCCCTGGGCGCTACGGAAGGGCAGGTAGGTCGCCTCGCGCGGCTTGAGCGTGCGGCCACAGATCGCCGTCACCAGCGGGGCCAGGTCTTGTGGCGCGGACACCCGCACGATGCCGACGGCCCCGCGTCCGGGCGCGGTGGCGATGGCGGCGATGGGATCCTGGTGTCGCGACAGCATGGGCGCGATTGTCTCGCAGCGTCCGGGCACCAAGAACAACGGCGATGGGCCGCCAGGCCGCATCGCCGTCATCGTGGATGGCGCGGGGCAGGCCTCGTCGCCGCCTCTCGTGAGCCGGCGTCTTGCGCCTCCGGTCCCCCACCGTCCCGAGTCAGGTGGAGAAGCGATCCCCGCATGGACACGATTAAGCGCCTGCGCGCGGACGAAAAAAAGCCCCCGGGGTGCGGGGGCTCCTGCGATCGGCGTGAGGAATTGGCGAATCCCCCGCCGCCGTCGATCACTTCTTCGAGCCGCTGACGCCGATCTGCTTGTTGATCATCCATTGCTGGGCGATCGACAGGATGTTGTTCACCAGCCAGTACAGCACCAGGCCCGACGGGAAGAAGAAGAACATCACGCTGAAGGCCAGCGGCATGATCCACATCATCTTGGCCTGGACCGGGTCGGCCGGCTGCGGGTTCAGCCAGACCTGCAGCAGGCTGGAGGCCGTCATCAGCAGCGGCAGCGGGCCGATCGGCGCGCCGAACAGGTGGCCGAACAGGCTGTCGGGCTTGGACAGGTCGTGGATCCACATCACCCACGGCGCGCCGCGCATCTCGACGCTGGACAGCAGCACCCAGTACAGCGCGATGAAGAACGGCATCTGCAGGAAGATCGGCAGGCAGCTGCCCAGCGGATTGATCTTCTCTTCCTTGTAGATCCGCATCATCTCCTGCTGCATCTGCTGCGGCTTGTCCTTCAGGCGCTCGCGCATCTCCTGGATGCGGGGATTCACCGCCTTCATCTTGGCCATGCTGCGGTACGCGCTGGCGTTCAGGCCGTAGAACGCGACCTTCAGCAGCACGACCAGCAGGATGATCGCCCAGCCCCAGTTGCCCAGCAGCGTGTGCAGGACGTCCAGCAGCCAGAACAGCGGCTTGGACAGGATCTTGAAGATGCCGTAGTCCTTCACCAGCTCCAGGCCCGGGGCCAGCACTTCCAGCTTCTTCTCTTCCTGGGGGCCGACGTACAGCAGGTTGTCCAGCTTGGCCGACGCGCCCGGCGCCACGGCCGGGAAGTTCATCACCATGCCGGCGGTGTACAGGTCCTGGTTGAGCGGACGGACGTTGAACTCGCGCGGCCCGGCTTCGTTGCGGATCCAGGCGCTGACAAAGTAGTGCTGGACCATCGCGACCCAGCCGTCATCGGCGTTCTTCTCGTACTCGGCCTTGCCCTTCTTGAGGTCGTCGAACGCGAGCTTGTGGTACTTCGCCTTGTCGGTGTAGATCGCCGGGCCGGAGAACGAGGTCGGCGCGAAGGACGGACCGGTGTGCTCGACATGGCCGTCACGCACCAGCTGCAGGTACAGCTGCGGCGTGACCGCGGCCGCGCCGGTGTTGGTGACCTCGTGGTTCACCGCGATGGCGTAGTCGCCCCGCTTGAAGGTGTAGGTCTTGGCCAGCTTCACGCCGCCCTGTTCACCTTCCAGACGCACAACCAGGGTGTCCTGGCCGTCCTTGAGCTCCTTGGGGCCGTCGACCAGCGTCAGCACCGTCTGGTCGCTGGGCGCGTTCGGCACGTTCAGCAGGCCGGAACGGGCGCTGTAGTTGCGCATCGGATCCAGCACGACGACATGGCCGCTGGGGTTGGTGTCGTCGGCATGCTTGAGCAGCTCGACGCGCACCAGGCTGCCGCCGCGGGTGTCGATGGTGGCCTTGACCACGTCGGTGCTGAAGGTGACCAGCTCGTTCTTGACGACGGGCGCGACCGGCGCGCCGGCGGTGGCGCCGGACGCAGCCGCGGCGGCCGGCAGCGCGGCGGCGGAAGCGGCCGAGGCCGGGGCGGCGGGCGCGGTGGCGACCTTGGCCGGCGCCGGATGGAACAGCGACGGCTGGCCGTTGTGCCGCTGCCACCCGTCCCACAGAAGGACCAGCGACATCGTGAACACCACCCACAAGATGGTGCGGCGAATATCAGTCATGGGAAGCTTTTGGATTGGCGGTTGAAGAGGCTGACCCCGGACGGCATCTGGAGGGACGCTCGGTGAACCGGGTGAACAGGCGGGGCGGATTGTCGGGCACGGGATCGTGTCCGCCCAGACAGAAAGGGTTGCAACGCAGGACCCGTCCGACCGCAAGGTAGGTGCCGGCGGCGGCGCCGTGGCGGCGCAGGGACTGCATCGCGTAGTTCGAGCAACTCGGGCTGTAGCGGCAGCCCGCGCGCAACCAGGCGCTGAACAGCAGCTGGTAGCCGCGCACCAGCCCCATCAGCAGTCGCGTCGGCAGGCCGGGGCGGTCGTCCATGGTCGCTGTTCCGAACCGCGATCCGGTCAGCCGGCGGCGCCCGGGGGCGGTGGCGCGAGCTTGCGGGTCAGCTGCAGCAGCTCCGCGCGCGCGGCGGCGCGCAACGCGTCGGAAGAGGCGCTGGGGTACTGCTTGCGGTCGAAGGGCATGCGCAGCCGCACCACCCAGAGGCCGGGCGGCAGCGTCGGCAGGTCGCCGAACACGGCGCGGATCTGGCGCTTGAGCAGCGCCCGCGTCACGGCGCGCTTCGCGTGCCGCTTGGGCACGACGTAGCCCAGCCAGGCCCGGTCGGGCGCGGCTGGAACCGATTCAACGGGAGTGGGCGCCACGTTCGCGGAGGACCGTTCATCCACAGCTTGGGGATGAATCGGTGCATCACCTGTGGACAAGTCAGCCGTTCCTGTGGATGGACGGCGCTTCGGCAGCGAGGGGCTGGCGGCCAGGTGATGCACGGCGAAGTGCGCGCTGCGCGCGCGGCTGGGGGTGCCCAGCACGCGCTCGAAATCGGCCGATCGCACGATGCGGCCGATCACGGTGCTGTCGGAGTCGTCTTGCGCTTCGCTCAGACGGCCAGGCGCTTGCGGCCCTTGGCGCGGCGAGCGGCGATGACGGCCTTGCCGCCACGCGTCTTCATGCGGACCAGGAAGCCGTGGGTGCGGGCGCGACGGGTCTTGGAGCCTTGATAAGTGCGTTTCATGTTCAACCTCTTGGAAATCTTCGGTACTTCCCGTCGCCTCGCGCCACCTTGGCGCCGCGGACGGTGGCGACGGTGGACATCTCAGGTGGATGTCTCAAGCCGCTCGAAAAGCGGAGGCCCACGCAGCAACGTCCGGGCGTCCGGAAAACCCGCGATTACAGCAAAGATTTGCATCAGGGTCAATCCGGAGGCTGGCAGGCACGGGGATTACCAGCACTTGACCGGGGCAAAAAATCTGTGGATAACCCTGGCTTCGCGGTCTCGCATCGGTACAATCCGGCCGCTCGAAGAATAAGTTTTCCACAATGAGCGCAGACTTGTCAGGGGCGGCCTTGTGGCAGCGCGGCTGCGAACGCCTGGCCGCCGAACTGCCTGAGCAGCAATTCAATACCTGGATCCGTCCGCTGCCCCCGGCAGAGGTCGCCCAGCAGGAAGAGAACGGCCACGAGGCCGTCCTGGTGTCCCTCCGCGTCCCCAACCGATTCAAGCTGGACTGGATCCGCAGCCAGTACGCCGGCCGCATCGAGGCCATCCTGACCGAGCTCGCCGGCAAGCCGGCACGCCTGGAACTGTCGCTGGCGCCGCGCGAGGCGATCGCGCCGCTGCCGCGCACGCAGCCGTCCAGCATGACCATGGGCCAGGTGCTGAACCAGCACGGCCTGGGCGCGCCGGCGGCCGGTCGGCCGGCCGTGCCGGCCTCGGTGGCCGCCCGTCCGGCCGCCGCGCCCGTGGCCGCCCAGCCGCCCGCGGCGCCGGCCACCGCCGCCAGCCTGATCCAGCCGGGCGCGACCCCCAACGTCCCGCCCAGCGCCACCCGCCACCGCATCAACACCAGCCTGACCTTCGACACGCTGGTGCCCGGCCGCGCCAACCAGATGGCGCGCACCGCGGCGCTGCACGTCGCCGGCGCGCCGGGCCAGATGTACAACCCGCTGTTCATCTACGGCGGCGTGGGCCTGGGCAAGACCCACCTGATCCACGCCGTCGGCAACGCGCTGCTCAAGGACCGCCCCGACGCCCGCGTGCTCTACCTGCACGCCGAGCAGTTCATCTCGGACGTGGTCAAGAACTACCAGCGCAAGACCTTCGACGAGCTCAAGGCCAAGTACCACTCGCTGGACCTGCTGCTGATCGACGACGTGCAGTTCTTCGCCGGCAAGGACCGCACGCAGGAAGAGTTCTTCAATGCGTTCGAGGCGCTGCTGGCCAAGCGGGCCCACATCATCATGACCTCGGACACCTATCCGAAGGGTCTGGTGGACATCGACGAGCGCCTCACCAGCCGCTTCGACGCCGGCCTGACCGTCGCGATCGAACCGCCCGAGCTGGAGATGCGGGTCGCCATCCTGATCAAGAAGGCCGAGGCCGAAAGCGCGCCGATGCCGGAGGACGTGGCCTTCTTCATCGCGAAGAACGTGCGCGCCAACGTGCGCGAGCTCGAGGGCGCGCTGCGCAAGGTGCTGGCCTACAGCCGCTTCTCGCACAAGGAAATCAACATCCAGCTCGCGCGCGAGGCGCTCAAGGACCTGCTCTCGATCCAGAACCGGCAGATCTCGGTCGAGAACATCCAGAAGACGGTGGCCGACTTCTACAAGATCAAGGTCGCGGACATGTACTCGAAGAAGCGCCCGGCCAGCATCGCCCGGCCGCGCCAGATCGCGATGTACCTGGCCAAGGAGCTGACGCAGAAGAGCCTGCCGGAGATCGGCGAGCTGTTCGGCGGCCGCGACCATACGACGGTGCTGCATGCGGTCCGCAAGATCGGCGGCGAGCGTCAGAAGAACACCGAGTTGAACCAGCAGTTGCATGTGCTGGAGCAAACGCTGAAGGGATGAGGAAAAACGCCTTCGCCTTCAGCGAAAATGCCGCGTTCGCCCGAACAGCCAACAGTGGAGAGAGGTTGACATGATCGTGTTGAAAGACAGCCAGGACAAAGTGCTTGCCGCGCTGCAGGCGGTGTCCGGCATCGTGGAACGGCGCCACACCCTGCCCATCCTGGCCAACGTGCTGGTCCGGAAGCAGGGCAAGCAGGTGGAGCTGACCACGAGCGACCTGGAAATCCAGGTGCGCACCACGGTCGAGTTCGAGGGCGACGACGGGGACTTCTCCACCACCATCGGCGCGCGCAAGCTGATCGACATCCTGCGCTCGATGCCGTCGGACCAGACGGTGAGCCTGACGTCCAACCAGAACAAGATGACGCTGCAGGGCGGCAAGAGCCGCTTCACGCTGCAGACGCTGCCGGCCGACGATTTCCCGCTGGTGCAGGAAGCGGCCGACTTCGGTCCCGCGTTCAGCGTGCCGCAGAAGACGCTCAAGGGCCTGATCAACCAGGTCCACTTCGCGATGGCGGTGCATGACATCCGCTACTACCTGAACGGCATCCTGTTCGTGGCCGAGGGCAAGACCCTGACGCTGGTCGCGACCGACGGGCACAGACTGGCGCTGGCCCAGGCCGAGACGGACACCGAGATGCCCAAGCAGGAAGTCATCCTGCCCCGCAAGACGGTGCTGGAACTGATGCGCCTGCTCAAGGACGGCGGCAAGGGCGACGACGAGAGCGCTCCGATCGAGATGCGCTTCGCCGGCAACCAGGCCAAGTTCAGCTTCAGCGGCATGGAGTTCGTGACCAAGCTGGTCGAGGGCAAGTTCCCCGACTACAACCGCGTCATCCCGAAGAACCACCGTTTCCACGTGATCCTGGGCCGCCAGCCGCTGCTGGCCGCGCTGCAGCGCGCCGCGATCCTGACCAGCGAGAAGTTCAAGGCGGTGCGCCTGTCCTTCGAGCCGGGCCTGCTGTCGATCGCCTCGAGCAACGCCGAGCAGGAAGAGGCCAAGGAAGAACTCGAGATCGACTACGGCGGCGACCAGATCGAGACCGGCTTCAACGTGACCTACCTGATGGACGTGCTGGCCAACATGTCGCAGGACATGGTGCGGGTGGACCTGAACGACAGCTCGTCCAGCGCGCTGCTCAGCATCCCCGAACACACCGGCTTCAAGTACGTCGTCATGCCGATGAGGATCTAAGGTCGCTGCGCGACCTTCGCTCCCCGGAGCGTGAACGTTGCGCACCCCCTGCCCCCGCCAGGCGGGGGTTCCAGCCAGTTTTTTCAGCGGCCGCCGCGGCGGCCTGAGTACCCCTCCGATGACCGATAACAGCACTCCTGAGAACACCCCGGCTCCCGCGCCTCAAAACGACGGCGCGGGATACGGCGAGTCCAGCATCCAGATCCTGGAAGGCCTGGAGGCGGTGCGCAAGCGCCCCGGCATGTACATCGGCGACACCTCGGACGGCACAGGCCTGCACCACCTGGTGTTCGAGGTGGTCGACAACTCGATCGACGAGGCGCTGGCCGGCTACTGCGACGACATCGTCATCACCATCCACACCGACAACTCGATCTCCGTCATCGACAACGGCCGGGGCATTCCGACCGGCGTGAAGATGGACGACAAGCACGAGCCCAAGCGCTCGGCGGCCGAGATCGCGCTGACCGAGCTGCACGCCGGCGGCAAGTTCAACCAGAACAGCTACAAGGTCTCGGGCGGCCTGCACGGCGTGGGCGTGTCCTGCGTGAACGCGCTGTCCAAGACCCTGCGCCTGACGGTGCGCCGCGAAGGCAAGGTCCACCAGCTGGAGTTCAAGAAGGGCGTGCCGCAGGACCGCCTGATCGAGGTCCGCGACGGCTTCGAGACCAGCCCGATGAAGATCGTCGGCGAGACCGACAAGCGCGGCACGGAAGTCCACTTCCTGCCGGACACGGAGATCTTCACGCAGAACTCCGAGTTCCATTACGACATCCTGGCCAAGCGGCTGCGCGAGCTCTCGTTCCTGAACAATGGCGTGAAGATCCGCCTGGTCGACGAGCGCAATAACAAGGAAGACAACTTCGCCTTCGCGGGCGGCGTGCGCGGCTTCGTCGAGTTCATCAACAAGGGCAAGACGGCGCTGCACCCCAACATCTTCCACGCCCAGGGCGACAAGATGTCGGAGCAGAACACCAACATCGGGGTCGAGGTCTCGATGCAGTGGAACGACGGCTTCAATGAAAGCGTCCTCTGCTTCACCAACAACATCCCGCAGCGCGACGGCGGCACCCACCTGACGGGTCTGCGCGCGGCGATGACGCGGGTGATCAACAAGTACATCGAGGACAACGAACTGGCCAAGAAGGCCAAGGTCGACGTCACCGGCGACGACATGCGCGAAGGCCTGGCCTGCGTGGTCAGCGTCAAGGTGCCGGAGCCCAAGTTCAGCTCGCAGACCAAGGACAAGCTGGTGTCGAGCGAAGTGCGCGGCCCGGTGGAGGAAATCGTCGCGAGCAAGCTGGGCGACTGGCTGCTGGAGAACCCGACCGACGCCAAGATCATCTGCGGCAAGATCGTCGAGGCGGCGCGGGCGCGTGAAGCGGCGCGCAAGGCGCGCGAGATGACGCGACGCAAGGGCGTGCTGGACGGCATGGGCCTGCCGGGCAAGCTGGCGGACTGCCAGGAGAAGGATCCGGCGCTGTGCGAGATCTACATCGTGGAGGGTGACTCCGCCGGTGGTTCCGCGAAGCAGGGCCGCGACCGCAAGTTCCAGGCGATCCTGCCGCTGCGCGGCAAGATCCTGAACGTCGAGAAGGCGCGCTACGAGAAGCTGCTGACCAGCAATGAAATCATCACGCTGATCACGGCGCTGGGCACCGGCATCGGCCGCGGCGCGGGCAGCGACGACTTCAATCCGGACAAGCTGCGCTACCACCGCATCATCATCATGACCGACGCGGACGTGGACGGTGCGCACATCCGGACGCTGCTGCTGACCTTCTTCTACCGGCAGATGCCGGAGCTGGTGGAGCGCGGCCACATCTACATCGCGCAGCCGCCGCTGTACAAGGTCAAGGTCGGCAAGCACGAGCAGTACCTGAAGGACGGCCACGAGCTGGACGGCTTCCTGCTGAAGGTCGCGCTGAACGATGCCGAGCTGCACACCGCCGGCGTGGGCGCGGGTCCGGTGCTCAAGGGCGAGGACCTGGAGACCAAGGCGCGCCAGTACGTGGCGGCGCAGAACGTGATCGAGCGCCTGTCCGCCTGGATGGACGGCGAGGCGCTGCACCTGCTGGCGTCGGGCCTGTCGCTGAACCTGGACACGAAGGACGCGGCGGAGATCTCCGCGACGGCGCTGGCCTCGGCACTGCACGACGCGGTGGTGACGGCCGAGACGGATCCGCGCACCGACAAGCAGCTGCTGCGCATCAGCCGTCGCCATCACGGCAACGTGCGCTCGAGCATCATCACGGCGGACTTCGTGCACGGCGCGGACTATGAAGTCCTGGCCGAGGCCGGCAAGACCTTCAAGGGTCTGGTGGGCGAGGAAGCCGTGATCCGCAAGGGCGAGGGCGAGAAGGCCAAGGAAAGCAAGGTGACGGACTTCCGCGGCGCGATGGCCTGGCTGATGACGCAGGCGGAGTCGAGCGTGGGCCGCCAGCGCTACAAGGGCCTGGGCGAGATGAACCCCGAGCAGCTGTGGGAAACGACGATGGACCCGACGGTCCGCCGCCTGCTGCGCGTGCAGATCGAGGACGCGATCGAGGCGGACCGGGTGTTCACGATGCTGATGGGCGACGAGGTGGAGCCGCGCCGGGAGTTCATCGAGACGAATGCGCTGCGCGCGGCCAACATCGACGTGTGATCACCCGTTCCCGCTTCACCGGCCTGCTCCTCGCCATCGCCGGCCTGCCCGCGCTCGGGCAATCGGAGCCGCATTCCCCTCCGGTCTATCCACCCGATTGGATCGACCTGCCGGCCGCGCCAATGGTGCTCGAGCTCAAGCCGGTGCGCGGCGAGCTCGCCCTGGTGCTGACCAACCGCGGCCCGCGGGGCATCGTCGCTGTCGAGCTCGGTTGCGTCCGCGAGCGCGGTACCGGCCACGAGGTGCTCAGCGAGTTCGCCGGCGTTTCGATCAGCGACGGCAGCATCGCGTCGGCGCATCACGTCGACATGAGCCATGAATTCGACCGGCCGCGTGATCAGTCACCGGCCCGCCCGATGCGCTGCCCGCAATCCCACGCCGCCGTCACGCGGGTCATCTTCGAGGACGGGACGGCATGGCATGCCGGTCCACCGGCCGACATGACCTCGGTCACACCCGCCCCCTTTGAAGGGGGCAAGCCGCCTCGACAGCGGTAGCCGCGCCCGTGGAGACTGCGCCTCGTCGTCCGATTCCACGAGGCTCACGCATGCGCGCTTCCCGTTCCCCTCTCGCTTCCGCCGCCGCTTCGGCGCTCGCCCTGTCGCTGGGCCTGCTGACGCTGTCGGCGCCCGCCCAGGCCCAATCCATCAGCGTCAAGCCCGGCTTGTGGGCCAGCGCGAGCGTCAATACGCTCAACGGCCGGAAGATGCCCACGATCTTCGACATCAACGGCGCCCTGACGCCGCAGCAGAAGAGCAGCCTCGCCGCCGCGATGGCCAAGGTCGGCCTGCCTACCGGCGGCAGCCCGCATCTGGACTGCCAGCAGAGCCCCGAGTTCGCCCTGCCCAAGCCGCAGAGCGTCGACGACTGCACCACGCAAGTGAAGCCCGGCGACGCCACCAGCGGCACCTTCACGATGAGCTGCAAGAGCGCGACGGCCAGCGGCATGGGCAACGGCTCCTACCAGGTCACCGACAAGTCCAGCGCCACCGTCAAGGTGACGTTCAAGGGCACGACCGCGCAGGGCATGCCGATCACCTATGAATCGACGTCGGTGCACAAGTGGATCGGCAGCGACTGCAGCGCGCCGCCGCCCGGCATCGACCCGTCGCTGATGGATCTGATGCGCTGATCCCCCGGCGGGGCGCCTGACCCGCCCCGCGAAGCGGGGGGCGGTCCTCAAGCTTGAGGATGACGCGCATCGCCGGTGGCCCCGATCCTGCCTCCCCCAGGAGGGTCCCACCGTGAACAGCCTTGACCGCTGCCTGCGCCGGGCAACGCTGCCGGTGCTCGTGCTGATCGCCGGCTGCAGCACCGCGCTGCAGCCGCAGATCTTTTCCAGGCACCTGACGGCGTCGAAGAACGTGTCGGGCGAATACACGCTCGACAAGAACGACGAGCCCAAGACCTTCGACGAGGTCTACAAGGAGGTCGCCCTGGTCCGCGGCCGCTACGTCTCGGCGGTCAGCGACCTGTCCAACGCCAGTCCGCAGCTGTCCGCCTGGCTGCTGGGCCTGTCCGCCGCGGGCGCCGCCGTGGCGCTGGGAGACGGCAGCGCGCGCACCGTCGCGGGCATCGCCGGTGTCGGCGCCGCGAGCTATGCGGCGGGCAACCTCTTCATCGTGCGCGCGCGCATCGATGTCTATCGCGCCGGCGCCGAGGCGCTCCAATGCGGCCTCAACGCGGCGGCTCCGTTCCGGAACAAGGCCCGCCTCGTCGGCGAGCCCGACGATCCGGATTACAAGGACACCCTCTATGGCCTGAAGGCCGCCGTGGCGCGACGCAGCGACGAGCTGCGCGTGGCGATGCGCCAGTCCCAGGAGGTGGACCAGCCCGAACTCAGGATCGTCCCGGCGCAGACGCGCAGCTGCCCGCGCCCCAGGCCGGCCTGCCCCGCGGCGCCCGCCGGCGCGACCGCCGAGGAACTGAAGCTGTTGAACCGGTCCGCCTGCCTGCGTGAGCAGGCAACATGGGATCGCGACTGTGTCTCGACGTCGGAACGGACCGAGACCCTCCCCGCAGCCCCGGAGGCCATCCAGACCATGAAGGAGGCCCGCGCCAGCCTGGAAGACGGCAACCGGGCCCGGCGGCGCGCGGATCGGGCGATCGACCTGATCGAAGGCGCGGCCTCGGACCTGTGGGCCCGCGCCGTGGCCGTGCAGCTCAAGGTCAGCGAGGAGGTCGACAAGACGATCCCCAATCAGACGGCCGTGCTGGCCGCCATCAAGGCCGCGGGACCGGTGGCCGGTGCGCTGGAAGACGGCTTCAAGCGCGCCGGGGTCACTGGAGCGTCGACGCCCGCATCGGCTCCTGGCGGCGCGTCGGCCACCGGCGAGTCGCAGGGAACGGCCCGGCAGGTCCGCGCGCTGAGCGCCGGCGACCGCGCCCGTCTCCGAGACCTCGCGCAGCTCACGCTGGAGTTGCAGGAGGCGACATCGAGCCTCGACGAGATCGCGGCGAACGTCGCCGGCAGTGGCGCCGCGAAGGCGCGCAAGGCCATCGCGGCCTGCACGACGAAGATCAACAACACCACCCTGCGGGTCTCGCCCGACGCCACCAGCCTGCCGCTCGAGCTCGGCAAGACGCAGCCCTTCTTCGTCAGCAGCACCGGCGGCGTGCCCTCGGCCGACGTGGAGGTGGACGGCAAGACGACTTCGCTGCCGGTCCAGGTGCAAGGCGGGCAGTTCCGCGTCGACTACACGGCCAAGGACGTCAAGGCCGGCGACACCGCGCTGCTGACGATCCGCGACGGCAGCGCCGAGCATGCGGTCAGCCTGTCCATCATCGAGGCGACCGGCCCGGCGCCGACGCAGACGTCGACGGCCGGTGCCGCGCGCCGCAAACCGCTCGCCATCGACGCCGACACGCAGCGGAAGATGGGCCTGACGCCACCCGCGAGCGAGGCGGAGCTCTACGCCGCCATCGACCGCTGCCAAGCCAAGGGCATGGCCCCGAAGACCGGCGAGTGGGACGACGCCACGCAGAAGGCCGCCGGGCGCGGCGACTGCAAGCCGTGAGCGGGACGATGGCCGCCCACGCCGCTCCCTTGCTCGCCGTGCGGACCGCCCTCGGCGCGCTGATGACGTCGCGTCGCGAGGACGAGGCACTGGCCGCCCGGCTCGGGCTGTCGGCGGACGCGGCGCGCGCGCTTCACTGGTGGCGCCTGCCGCTGGTGGGCGGCCAAGGGCCGTGGCGCATGACCCTGGCCTTCGGCGATGACTGTCCGGGACGGCAGCTGCCGCGCGCGCTCCGCTCGCCGCTGACCGGCGAGACGATGCCCGTCGACGCGGTCCGCGGCGGACGGTCCGGCCACGCCCAGGCCGCCTGGGTCCGCGCCGAGAACGCCTCCAACCGCTTCCTCGAAGGCACGCTGACCGCCGTGCTGCGCCGGACCGCGCGCCCGTCCAGCCTGCTGGCGCTGACCTCGGGCCATGTGCTGGCCGCGGCCCGACCGAGCGCCCGCGGCGACGACGTGACGCTGTGGCTGGACGGCGAACCGGACGCGGCCCCGATCAACGGGCGCCTCTTCGACTGGCAGCCCAACTTCCAGGCGCTGCCGGTCACCTGCGCCGTGGACGCCGCGCTCGTGGAGGTGTCTGCCGCGGCGCTGCGGCCGCTCGCCGGTCGCGGCGCGGAGTGGCCGGTGGGCACCGCCTCGGCGCTGGCCGACGACCAGCTGTTCATCCGCACCCGCGGCCGCGCGATCGGCGGCCGGGCCCCGCATCTGTTCGGCGCCAGCCTGTGCATCGCCGGCGACGAGTCCCGCCCCTACCTGCTCGATGGCGCGCTGTGCTGGACGCCCGACGAGGCCACGCTCGGCGGCGACAGCGGCGCACCGATCTGGAACAGCCGCGACGAGCTGGTCGGCCTGCATGCCGGCGTCGCCCCCGATGGCGTGGGCCTGCGCTGCGCGATCGCCGTTCCCATCGCGCCGGTGCTGGCATGGGCCGGCGCCGAGCTCGTGCGCCGGGATGAGTCGCTGGTACGGGCCGGGCCCCTGGCGACGCCGGCGGCGCCCGTACCCGCGCCGATGGCTGGACCGGGTCCGGCGTCGGTCCCCGGGAGCTCGGCCGCGATGCCCGCCGCGGCCAGCCCGGCCGGGCAGGACGTCGTCATCCTGGCCCGTACCGTCTGGGGCGAGGCCCGCGGCGAGCGCGGCCAGATCGACGGGATGGAGGCCGTCGCCCACGTGGTGCTGAACCGCGTCCGGCGCGCGACCTATTGGGGCCGTGATGTCGTCGAGGTCTGCCGCAAGCCCTGGCAGTTCAGCTGCTGGAACCGCAACGATCCCAACCTGCCGCAGCTGCTCGCGGTGGACGCCACCAACGCGCGCTTCGCCCAGGCGCTCGCGATCGCGCGGCGGCTGATGGCTCAGGAACAGGACCGTCCGCAGGAACGGCTGCGCGGCGACCCGACGGCCGGCGCCACCCATTACCACGCCGCGCGGCTGGCGCCGCCGCCCCGGTGGGCCGCCGGCCATCGGCCCTGCGGGCGCATCGGCGCGCACCTGTTCTTCAACGACATTCCGTGAGGTCGAACGATGGACACCCGGATGATCGACGTCGTGATCGGAGTGGCGCTGGTGTTCGCGATCACCAGCCTGCTCGCGACGGCCCTGCAGGAGCTCTGGTCGTCCATCCGGTCGCTGCGCGGCAAGTACATGGAACGCGCGGTGATCTCCTTCTTCGGCGACGACCCCGTCTTCGCCAAGGGCCTGCTCGCGCACCCGCTGATCGTCGCGCTCTCGAAGGCCACCCGCGCGGAGGACCGCAAGCCGTCCTACATCAACGCGGACGCCGTCATCAGCTCCCTGATCGCGCTGCTCTGCGACAAGCATCTGGCCGGGCTGCGTCCGGCCACGCCGGCAGAGTTCGTGGCCACCGTCACGGACGCCTCGCAGCGCGCCGGTGGCGCCTCGTCGGGCGCCCTGCCCAACCCGGCCTTCGTCGACGCGATGCGCGGGCTCGCCATGGGCGTGGAACAGGACTGGCCCGCCTTCGAAGCCCGGCTCGCGGCCTGGTACGACGCGGTCGGCGAGCGCTCGATCGGCTGGTTCAAGCGCCATACGCAGGTGACGCTGTTCGTCTTCGGCTTCCTCGCCGCGATGGTCGCCAACATCAACCCCATCCTGATCTCCGCGCGACTCTGGCAGGACGAGGCGCTGCGCAAGGCCACGCTGACCGTCGCGCAGGAGGTCGCCACCAACTACAACCAGCAGGTGTCCGCCGCGGACAAGCCAGCCGTCACGCCACCCGCGGCGCCGGTCAGCGCGCCCGCCGCCGCGCCCGCGATCCCCGCGGCGTTGCCCCCTGCAGCTGCGGCAGCCTCGAAGACGCCGGGCCTGCCGGCTCCGGCACTCGCGCGGGCCCAGGCGTCGCTGCAGCCCCTGAATGCCGCCTTGCTCAAGCGACTCGCGGACACCAGCGACGCGCAGGTCCGCCAGCCGCTCGAGACGCTGCTGCGTGCCGCGATCACGCTGCGCGGCGCGCTCAACGCGACCCCGCCGGATGCGCAGGCCATCGCCCGATCGAGCGCTGCGCTGGAGCAGGCCTTCCTGCCCGGCGAGCCGCATGCCGAGCTGCGCGCGCTGTTCGAGCCGGTACGGCTGGCCCTCGTCCCGCCCACGGCGGCGGCTACGGCCGCGCCGAGCGCCGCTTCGGCGCCGACGGCGCTCGCCCGTCTCGTCAAGCCGACGGGCAAGGAGATCCCGCGCCAGTGCGAGCGCTTCGGGGACGACGTGGCGGCCAAGTCCTACTGCACGCGCCTGGCGGAACTGGACACGCTGCAGAGCATCGGCCTGCCGCTGGGCTGGACGGGATCCGCCTGGCCGACCTATTTCGACGAAGCCTGCGATCCGGCCGGGAAGGCGGTCCCCTGCCGCCTCGGCGACCGGATCGGCGATGGCGGCTGGTGGGGCAACCTGCTGATCGCGCTGCTGGGCTGGAGCATGACGGCGGTGGCCTGCACCCTGGGCGGACCGTTCTGGTTCGATTTGCTGAACCGGCTGGTCAAGCTGCGCGCCGCCGGCACGAAGGCGCAGGAAACGCCCGCGGCCGCCAATGCCGCGAGTGGCGCGGAGCCCCCCAAGTCGATGCTGGCCCGCACGCCCACGACCGCTGCGCCCGGTGCGACGCAAGAAGCGCCCCCGGAAGCGATGAGCGACGCGCTCAACGACGCCGAGCGCGGCCTGTCGCCGCAGGAGGTCGAGCGGGTGCAGCGGGGCCTGGGCCTCACCGGCGCCGAGGTGACGGCGCTCTTCGATGGCCGCACGCGCGCCGCGATCAAGACCTGGCAGGGCGAGCGCGGGCAGGCGCAGACGGCCGAGCTGACCTTGGTCCAGATCCAGGAACTGCTCGGCCTGGCTCCCGGGAGCAATGACGATGACTACCTCGCCTAAGCCAGTCGCGACGCCGCTCGCACCGCCGCGCCGCGTGCGCATCGAGCAGAAGCTGAACCTGCGCGGCGGGCCGGCGGTCGGTTTCGCCCGCATCGGCCGACTCGAGCCGGGCGACACCCTGATGGTCGATCGCGTCATCGACGGTGAGGCCTACCTGGGACGGCGCGCCTGGTATGGCGTCGAAGGGCGCGAGCACTACTTCTGGTCAGGCGCCGCCCAGTTCGAGGACGCCGCCACGCCGGTGCCGGCGGCACCGGCCGGCGCGGTCGCGCCCGACGTGCGGCGGCGGGGCAACGGCACGATCCTGCCGCTCTCGCAGGCGGAGCTGGCCGGCACCTTCGGCGCCTTCCAGTCGACGCCGGGCGCGCAGCGCGGCTCGATCGTCATCACGCCGGCGGCCTGGGTGACGCAGCACATCGCGCCCTTCAGCCATCCGGTGCTCGCGGCGCTCGGCCATCCGGCGGTGAGCCTGCACCGGCTGGCCCATCCGCACTTCCAGGCCGTGTTCGACCGCATCGACGCGCTCGGACTGGGCTCGCTCATCCAGACCTTCGACGGCGGCTGGGTGCCCCGCCACAAGAACTGGGATCCGGGCAATCCGGACCTCAGCTCCCACAGCTGGGGCGTCGCGATCGACCTGAACGCGCGCTGGAACGGCGCCGGCCATCCCCCCGCGTCGCCCGGCCAGCAAGGCGACCTCACCCCGCTGGTGCCGCTCTTCGCCGCCCAGGGCTTCGCGTGGGGCGGCCACTTCAGCAGCAACGTCGACGGCATGCACTTCGAGCTGGCCCGCCGCAATCCCTGACCGCGGCTCAGCCGTCGATCTCCTTGAAGACCTCGGCGGCCGAGCGGAACGCATCGATCGCCGCCGGCACGCCGCAGTAGATCGCCGTCTGCAGGAAGACCTCCTTGATCTCCTCGCGCGTGAGCCCGTTGTTGAGCGCGCCGCGCACGTGGATCTTGAGTTCATGCGGCCGGTTCAGCGCGGTCAGCATCGCCAGGTTCAGCAGCGAGCGCGAGCGCCGGTCCAGCCCCGGCCGGTTCCAGACATCGCCCCAGCAGTACTGGGTCACCAGTTCCTGCATGTCGATGGTGAAGTCGGTGGCGTTCCGGATCGACGCATCGACGTAGGCATCGCCCAGCACCTCGCGGCGCGTGGCGAGGCCTTCATCGAATAGCGCCTGGTTCTTCGGGGCGTAGGGACGAGTCACGGGCAGCTCCTGTCAGCGGAAGACCAGCCGGTCCGGCCGGCGATGGGAGGCAATGTAGCCCGGTGCCGACCCTGCGATGCCCAATGGGCCTGCACGCTGCCGGACGTGGGACGCATCCGACACCCGCATGCCGTGTTCCATCTTGGCTCATTTACCTGTCCGGTAAAGTCCCATCCGCCGTCCGCACCCGTTGACCGGAGATCGCGCGGGTCAGTTCGCTCTTGACCTGGCCGCCGGCTGGCGGCTGGTGTTTGCGCCCGCGGACGAGCCGATCCCTCGGCGCGCCGACGCCTCCATCGATTGGCCAATTGTGACCATCGTCTGTATCGAATTCATTGGGGACTACCATGGCTGACTCTGTGTTCGCGCCCGACTGGGTGTCGCCGCCCGGGGACACCATCCTGGACCTGCTCGAGGAGCGCGGCTGGACGCAGCTGCAACTGGCCGACCGGCTCGGCTTCTCCCTGAAACACGTCAATCAGCTGATCAAGGGCAAGGTCCCTCTGTCGGAAGACGCGGCCGTGCGGCTTCACACCGTTCTGGGCGGCTCGGTCGGCTTCTGGCTGAAACGGGAGGCCCACTATCGCGAGCGCATCGCGCTGCAGGACGCCTCCGAGCGGAACGCCACGATGGTGTCCTGGCTGGACCGCTTTCCGATCAAGGAACTCATGGCGGTCGGCGTCCTGGACAAGCGTCGGCTGGACGCGAAGTCCAAGCCGGCGCTGGTGGGCGAGATGCTGTCCTTTTTCCGGCGTCGCCAGTCCTCAGCAATGGGAGCGCCAGTACGGCGAAATGCAACTGGCCTTCCGTCGCAGCCGGCAGGGCCAGGCCGATGTCGGCGCGATCTCGGCGTGGCTGCGCATGGGCGAGCGCCTCGCGGAAAGGCAGGAGGGGCCGCGCTACGACGAGGCCCGCTTCCGCGCCGCGCTTGACGACATTCGCGCGCTGACGCTTCAATCGTCCGGCGACTTCCTGGCAGCCATGCAGCGTCTGCTGCAGGGCGCGGGCGTGGCCTTCGTGCTGGTGCCCGCGCTCCCGCGCACCCATGTGTCAGGCGTCGCGCGATGGCTGAGCCCGAGCCGGCCCTTGATCCAGCTGTCGCTCTACGGCAAGACCAACGACAAGTTCTGGTTCAGCTTCTTCCATGAAGCGGCCCACCTGCTGCTGCATGGCCAACAGAAGTCGACGGTCTTCCTGGACGATCCGGCCAAGTCGGGCAGCAATTCCAGAGAGGAGCGGGAGGCGGATGCCTTCGCTTGCAATGCACTGATCCCGCCGGCGCTCGCCCGCGAGCTTCCGAACATCGCTGGCACGCGCGCGGCGGTGCGGGCCTTCGCGAAGCGCGCCGGCATTCACCCTGGCATCGTGGTCGGCCGGATGCAGCACGACGGCCTGCTCGACCTGGCCTGGCTGAATGACCTCAAGGTCAGTTTTCGGTGGGAGGCCGGTACCGACTGACGGTCCCCGTCCCGCGACACCGGCGTCTCCACGCCGCGGCGGCTGGGCCGGGCATCGTCTTCACCGCGCCAGCATCACCTCGTGATGCCCCTTCCCCGCCGGAATCATCGGGAAGCAGTTCTCCACCGGCGCGACGGCCACGTCGAGGAAATACGGGTCGTCGCTCGCCAGGCACTCGGCGAGCGCCGCATCGAGCGCATCCCGCCGCGTCACCCGCGCCGCCTCCCAGCCGAAGCCTTTCGCCACCGCGACGAAGTCCGGCATGCAGGCGTTGTAGCTGTGGCTGTAGCGCTCGCCGTGATGCAGCTCCTGCCACTGCCGCACCATGCCCATGTGGCCGTTGTTGCACAGCACGACCTTGACCGCCGCGCGGTGCTGCCGCGCCGTGGCCATCTCCTGCAGGTTCATCAGGATCGACGCATCGCCGCTGACGCACACGACCAGCCGCCCCGGATGCGCCACCTGCGCGCCGATCGCCGCCGGCAGGCCGTAGCCCATCGTGCCGGCGCCGCCCGAGGTGAGCCAGCGCCGCGGGCGCTCGAAGGCCAGGTGCTGCGCCGCCCACATCTGATGCTGGCCGACGTCCGTCGACACGATCGCGTCCCGGCCGGCGAGCTGCGCCTGCAGCCGCGCGATCAGCGCCTGCGGCGCGATCACCTCCGGCGTGTCCTCGAAGGCCAGCGATCGGCGCGAGCGCCAGTCCTGGATCCGCGCCCACCAGTCGGCCAAGCGCTCCGGCGGCATCGGGCGTCGCTCCAGCGCGCGGCGCAGGCGCGGCAGCAGCGTCCGCGCGTCCCCGCACAGGGCGAGGTCGGCGCGCCGGACCTTGTCGATGGACGAGGGGTCGATGTCGAGGTGGATCACGCGCGCGCCGGGCGCGAAGGCATCTAGCCGGCCAGTCACCCGATCGTCGAAGCGCGCGCCGGCGCAGACGATGAGGTCGGCGTGATGCATCGCCAGGTTGGCCTCCAGCGTCCCGTGCATGCCCAGCATGCCCAGCCAGTGCGGCGACGACGCCGGCACGGCGCCCAGCCCCATCAGCGTCAGCGTGCAGGGCGCGCCGGCCAGCGCCACCGCGGCCGTGAACGCGGCGCAGGCCTCGTCGCCGGCGTTGATCAGGCCGCCGCCGCCATAGAACACCGGCCGGCGCGCGGTGGCGATCCAGTCCGCGGCCGTTTCCACCGCACGCACGTCGACGATGGGCGAGACGGGCAGCGCCGCCGCTTGCGGCCGCTCGTGTGCGGTCCGGGCGGTGGGCCTGGCATCAAGCCTCTCATCAGGCCGCGCCGGCGCCAGCTGCACATCCTTCGGCACGTCCAGCAGCACCGGGCCCGGACGACCGCCCCGCGCGATCTCGACGGCCTTGCGCACCAGCGCCGCGACGTCGCCACCGGGCCGCAACTGCGCATTCCACTTGGTCACCGGCCGCGAGATGCCCAGCGCATCGCACTCCTGGAAGGCGTCGGTGCCGATCGCCGCGCTGTTCACCTGGCCGCTGATGCACAGCACCGGCACCGAGTCGCACAGCGCGTCCAGCAGGCCCGTCGTCGTGTTGCTCATGCCGGGGCCGGAGGTCACCAGCACGACGCCCAGCCGGCCGGTACTGCGCGCATACCCCTCGGCCGCATGCACGGCCGCCTGTTCATGGCGGACCAGGATGTGGCGCAGGCGTGGCTCGCCGTGCAGCGCGTCGTACAGCGGCAGCACCGCCCCGCCGGGATAACCGAACACGGTGTCCACGCCGCAGGCCACCAGCGTGTCCAGCAGCGTCTGGGCCCCGTTGCGCGGTACCGCATTCCCGAGCGGAGCGACAGGGCCGCCGCTGGCTTGCGATGAAGGGGAGGAGGGAGAACAAGGCGCATCGATGACCGCGCCATGGGCGCTGACCTGGGCGCCGTCGAACCTGGCATTCATGCGTCCAGTGTCCCGTCACTGGCCCGGAAAGGGTTGCCGTTCTTGCCTCATAGAATCCGCCGCACAGCAAATCTTCCTTGGGAAGCGCGATGGATCAGCAAATCAAGCTCGACAAGTTCGACCGCGCCATCCTGCGCGCGCTGCAGCGCAACGCGCGCGCCAGCCTGCAGGAGGTCAGCGAGGAGGTCGGCCTGACCACCTCGCCCTGCTGGACGCGCATCAAGCGGCTGGAGGAATCCGGCGTGATCGAGGGCTACACCGTCAAGGTGAACGCCGAGAAGATCGGGCGGCCCGAGCAGCTGATCGTGCAGCTCACCCTGAACAAGCACACCGACGCGGCGATGGCGGAATTCGCCCGCCACCTCGAGGCCATCCCCGAGGTCATCGATGCCTACCTGGTCTCCGGCGATTACGACTACGTGCTGCGCCTGTCCGTGCGCGACACCCGCGACTACGAACGCCTGCTGCGCGAGAAGCTCTACAAGATCCCCGGCGTGCGCCACAGCAAGTCCAGCTTCGTGCTGCGCTGCCTGAAGGCGAGCTCCCTGCCCCTGTGAACGGCGCCCCGCGAACGGCACCGCGCCGAATGGTGGGCTGCCGCGGTCGGCGCGACCTCCGTCGAGGCCGCTCAGTCGGCGTCCGGCGCCTCGCTCGAGGTCGAACCCGGCGCGAACGACGCGCCCTCGACACGCGCCGGCAGCTCGGGCAGCCGCAGCAGGCGCAGCATGTAGGTCCGCGCGGCCGCGACATGGCGGCGCATCGCCTCGCCCGCGGTGACCGGGTCGGCCTGCCGGATCGCCTCGACCATCGCCCGGTCCTGGACAGCCAGCACGTCCAGCTCCGACGCCCACAAGGCCATGCGCGAGCGCCGGACCGCCTCCAGCAGCCGCCCGCGCGAGGCCTGCATCCCCAGTGCCTGCGCATTGCCGCCCCAGCGCGCGAGTTCCTCGTGCAGCGTCTCGTCGGCCGCCAGCAGCTCCCGCGCACGGCCATCTCGGGCGGCCTCCTCCACCGCCCGCACGAGCGCCTCGACCTGCGGCCCGTGCGCCGCCTCGCGGGCCTCGGGCCGACCGCAGGCCTGGGCCAGCAGCATCGTGTGCAGCGCTTCGCGCACGTCGAAATACTCCTCGATGAAGCGCGCGTCCACCGCTCGCACCACCGCGCCCTTGTTCATCCGCATGTCCACCATGCCGTCCCCCTGCAACTGCAGCAGCGCCTCCCGCACCGGCACGTTGCTGACCTGGTAATGCGCGCTCAGCTCGTGCAGCGTCAGGTGCTGGCCCAGACGCCAGCAGCCGTCCTCGATGTCGGCGCGGATCTGGTCGCGCAGGCGCAGGTAGGTCGGCGCATTGATCGGGTGTGTGGATCGAACCATCGCGGCACTCCGTCCAGCAATTGCGGTGAATGAACGATTCACTCTAAGGAGCGCGCTCCCTGTCCATTCCCGGCGAAACGCGTCGCCGCCCGCGTTCTTGCCGAAGCGCAATGAACCGATGTCTCGCGCCGGCATGGACTGCGCAATCGACATGTATGTCGCCTGGCGCCCTACTGGAATCAGTCGAATCACCCCGTGTCAATGGGACAGGCTGTGTCGTTTCCGCATCGCTCGCGCGCAGGGCGCTACAGTCGCGCCCGGGAGGTCAGCGACACAGAGGCAGATGCCCAGGTCAATTCACCCCGAATGGAGTCAGCCGAATGGCGAAATCCTTGAAACAAGTCCTGAGTCAGATCGAGAAACTTCAGAAAGAAGCCGAGGCGCTGCGCGCGAAGGAAATCTCCGGCGTGGTCGCGCGGATCCGCGAGGCCATCGATCACTACGGCCTGACCCCCGAGGAATTGTTCGGCGCGACCCTGCAGCGTCCGCGCGCCGGCCGCAAGGCCGCCGCGAAACCGGCCCGCGCGGCCACCACCGCCAAGCGCAAGGCGCCGCGCGGCGCCGGCACGCCGAAATACCACGATGGCGCCGGTCGCACCTGGACCGGCGTCGGCAAGCGTCCCACCTGGTTCAAGGAAGCGCTGGCGGCCGGCAAGACGGCCGAGGACCTGCTGATCGGTTGACGTCGGCGGCCCGGGTCGGCGGACCCTCGCGCCGCGAGGCCCGCCGGGCCCGTCACCAGATGCGGCAGCGCTCGGCGTCGGGCTTGACCATCTTCTGGCCCGGCTTGCAGTGGAAGGCCCGCTCGAACTCCGGCATGTTCACCGCGACCCCGTTGATCCGGTAGCGCCCCGGCGAATGCGGGTCGGTCAGCGCATGCACGCGCGCGTACTCCGGCCGCGCGTGGCTGCAGTCCCACTGCGCGAAGCCGACGAAGAAGCGCTGCTCCGGCGTCAGGCCGTCGCGGTCCGCCGGCGGCGGCGACATGTCCGCGATCTGCGCCTTCCAGGCCGCATGCGCCAGCACCAGGCCGCCCAGATCGGCCAGGTCCTCGCCCAGCGTCAGCTTGCTGTTGATGCGGATGTCGTCGACGACCACGTACTGCGCGTACTGCTTCGTCACGCAGGCGGCGCGCTGCTCGAAGGCCTTGCCGTCCTTCTTCGTCCACCAGTCGCGCAGGTTGCCCTTGGCATCGAACTGCCGGCCCTCGTCGTCGAAGCCGTGGATCAGCTCATGGCCGATCGTCCCGCCGGTGTTGCCGTAATTCGGCGCGTCATCCAGCTTGGGATCGAACAGCGGCGGCTGCAGCACGCCGGCCGGGAAGTTGATGTCGTTCATCTGCGCGTCGTAATACGCGTTGACTGTCTGCGGCGTCATGCCCCATTCGCCGCGGTCCAGCGGCTTGCCGATCTTGGCCAGCTGGCGCTTGAGCTCGAAGGCATTGCCCCGCATCACATTGCCGGCGAAATCGTCGCGCGCGACGCTCAGCGCGCCGTAGTCGCGCCAGCGGTCCGGATAACCGACCTTGTTGACGATCGCATGCAGCTTCTCCTGGGCGCGCTGCTTCGTGGTCTCGCTCATCCAGCTCAGCGACTGGATGCGCGCGGCCATCGCGTCCTCGATCTGCTTCGTCATCGCCAGCGTCTTGTCCTTCAGGTCGGGACTGAAGTTGCGGGCGACGAACTCCTGGCCCAGCGCCTCGCCGAGCTGCGCGTCGACCAGCTCGACGCAGCGCTTCCAGCGCGCCTTGTTCTGCGGCACGCCCTGCAGCGTCTGGCCGAAGAACTCGAAGTTGGCCTGCACCGCGGCGCCTGAGAGCGTCGGCGCCTGGCTGCTGACCAGCTGCCAGCGCAGGTAATGGCGCCACTGCGCCAGGTCGCGCTGGCGCAGTTCCCTGGCCATGGCCTTGAAGAAGGCCGGCTCGGTCACGTTGTAGGCCGCCTGCGGGTCCAGGCCCAGCGCGCGCTGGTAGGCCGCCCAGTCGAAGCCGGGCGTGAGCGCCTGCAGCCCGGCCGCCTTCATCGGGTGGAAGCCCTTGTAGGGATCGCGCTTGTCGACGCGGCTCAGCGAGGCGCGCGCCAGCGCGGTCTCCAGGGCCATCACCTGCCGGGCCTGCGTGCGCGCCGCCTCCGGCGCGTCGCCGAGCAGCTCGAAGCTGCGCGCGACATGCGCGACGAACTGGTCCCGCAGGGTGCGGGATTTCTCGTCGGCCTTGAAGTAGTACTCGCGGTCCGGGAGGCTCAGCCCACCGGCGTAGGCGAAGGCGATGACGCGCGTCGAGTCGGCCATGTCCTGGCCCGAGCTGAAGTGGAACAGCACGCGCTCGTTGTTGGTCGCCAGGTGCAGCGCGGCCAGCAGCGCCGGCAGATCGCGGCGGTCCTTCAGCGCGTCGATGCGCGACAGCAGCGGCCGCAGCGGCGCCAGCGCGTGGCGCTCGGCCGCCGCTTCGTCCATGCAGGCGGCGAAGTAGTCGCCCATGCGCGCCTGGTTGGCGCTGCGTGCCGGATCGGCGGCCGAGAGCTTGTCCAGGATGCCCCAGAGGTAGCGCTGGTTCTCGTTGGCCATCTTGGCGTAGACCGACCAGCGCGCCTGATCCGGCGGGATCGGGTTGGCCGCCATCCAGCCGCCGCAGGCGTACTGGTAGAGGTCGTCGCAGGGATCGGCGTTGCGATCCATCGCCGCGGTGTCCAGGCTGGGCGTGTAGGGCAGCTGGTCGAGCGGCGCTTCGGACGCGGCGGCGGGTGCGGACGCGGCCGCGCCGGGCGCGGGCGTCGCGGCCTGGGCGAAGGGGGCGGCGCCAAGGGAAACGGCCGCGACAAGCGCGGCCGCCGTGGTGCGGGCGAGGGGGTGACGGGTCATGCGCGACAGCCTGGAGTTCTTGCTGGCGGGCATTCTCCGTCAGCGTCCCGCGGCCGCCGAGGTGCCGGAGGACACCTCGGGTAGACCCGACCGCGAGTGACCGGGCCGCCGGCCGGTCAGGGCGCCACGTAGCTGCTCAGCGCCTTCGGGAACTTGAACAGCCACAGGTGGGTGAGGCGGTCGACCTCGTTGCCGCGGGTCACGCGCGCGGTGACCGCGCCGGCCGCGCAGCTGCCGTCCTGGACGATCACGCCGTTGGCGTCGACGCTGCACTCGGTGGGATCGCCGGCCAGCAGCTTGCCCTTGGCGTCCACCAGCGTCGACTTCAGGCCGAAGTCGTTGTCGTTGATCAGCGCCAGCGTGTTGCCGTCGACGACCGCCAGGCCCTCGGCCTTCTCGGCCTTCCAGCCGGCGGCGTTCAGGTCCAGCAGCACCGTCTTCTTCAGCTTCACGACCTGGGCCCAGGTCACCGCCGAGGCGGTCACGCCATCGATGCTGTTGCGCTCGAGCTCGGTCCCGATGGCGGCGATGTCGGTCGCCGCGGCCGGCAGCTCCACCAGCATCAGGAAGTTGCGCACCGCGCCGGTCGAGTCGGCGCCCTGCTCGATGACGATGAACCTGCCGTTGCCCAGCGAGACCAGGTCGCCGAGCTTGGCGCTGCCGGTGCGGTTGCGGTCCCACTTCTCGCCCTTGGCGGCGAGCGGGTAGCTGAGCGGATAGGCGTAGAGCCGCGAGGTCTCGGTCTTGGGATCGAACTCGATCCAGCGCGCGAACTGGGCGAAGTCGCGCACCTTGACCTTGTCGGTGGTCTTGCCGTCCTGGTCCAGGTCGGCACTGTCGACGACCTCGAGGCTCTTGCCGGCGGCGTCCACCGGATCGATCGGGCTCTGCAGGAAGCCATGCAGCCGGCCGGTGGCCGCGTCCATCGTCAGGCCTTCCATGCCACGGTTGGGGCGGCGATGCTTCAGCACCTCGGGCAGGCTGCCGGCGGTCGTGCCGGGCGCGTAGCGCTTGACGACCTGGAAGCTGGCCGCGTCGATCTTCACGATGAAGGGGCCGTACTCGTCCGAAGTCCAGAACACCTTGTTGGCAGCGTCGTGGACCAGCGTCTCGCTGTCCAGGCCGTTCGCGTCGAAGTTGCCCTTGGTCTGGTCGAACTTCAGGGTGTCGGCCAGCGGCACCTCGGCGCTGTTGCCGACGGCGCCGAAGGGCAGCGGGCGGCCGGTGACCTTCGAGCCGTCGGGGTTCTTGAGCGGATTCAGGCTGGTGATGACCGCGCCGTCCTTGCCCAGCGTGATCACGCCGATCGACGGCGCGAAGCTTGGCGCGGGGAACATCTTGGTCGTCACGGCCGCGCCGGTGTCCGGGCGCGGCGCGCTCGGGCTGTCGCCGTTGGGGCCGCGGTCGGTGATGCCCCAGAACTCCAGCGCGCCATCCGCGTTCTTGCCCTTGTAGGCCAGGCCCGAGCCGACCGCCGGATAGAAGCCCTTGGGGAAGTCCTTCTTGGCGTCGGCGTTGCTGCCCTCGTAGGGCACGTACTGGTTGTCGGCGGCGCGGATCTGGAACTTGGTGATCGCGACGGCGCCGCCGGCGCTGTCCTGGGTCGCGCTGCTGGTCTCGGTCTTGCCGAGCAGCGTGGCCATCGTCGATTCGTAGTGGTCGACCGCGGCGGCGCGGCGGCTGGCGCTCATCGCGCGGCCAGCGTAGGGCTGGCCGTAGGCATCGTTCTGCCCGGCCGGCAGCAGCGCGGCGAAGGCCTTGTCGAAGTCGGCCGCGGGCAGGGTGAAGTCCAGCGCATTGGTCAGCGCGTCGTGCACCGCGGCCGTGATGCGGATGCCGTTGGTGGGATCGTCGTCCTCGTCCAGCGCCTGCAGGAAGACGAGGCGGTTCTGCAGCTTGACGTCGCCCAGCGTGCTGGTGCCGGCGAGGTCCGCCGCGGCGACGGTCGCCGCGCAGGCGGCGCTGCCCACGACGACGCCGCCGACGCTGAAGCTCACCGTGTCGCCCGCCTTGCAGGTGAAGACGCCGTTCGCGCCGGTCTTGCCGGAGATCGCCGACGGCATGGCCTGGTAGCTGACGCCCTCCACCGGCGCATCGACGAGCCGGCCCTGCGTCGGCTGGACGACGGCCGGGATGTCGTAGCCGTCGTTGTCCTTGGTGTTGCAGGCGCTCAGCGCCGCGATCGCGGCCAGGCTCATCAGGGTCCGGCCCAGCCGGCTCGGGCGGCACAGGCGGGGAACGGAACGGACGGTCGTCTTCTTCATGTCGATCTTTCGTGGCTCGAGGACGCCGCTGCCCGGTCTCCCTCGACGGGCCGGGCGGCGACAGGGCGGCACGCTAGGCAGCGCGGATGACAGCCCCGTGAAGCGCGTTAACGAATCGTCACGAATACGACAGGAAATCGGGAATACCCCGGGCGAAGGCCGACAGCAGAAAGCCCCGGCACCGCGTCGGGCGACGCGGGCCGGGGCCCCGGTCAGACGGCTGCAGAGGAGGAGATCAGCCGTTGACCTTGATGCGGTTGTTGACCGACTGCACGCCCTTGGCGGCCAGGGCCATCGAGCCGGCGCGGTCACGCGCGGCCAGGTCGGGCGCGGTGCCGTCCAGGGTCACGTGGCCCTTCTCGGTCTCGACCTTCACGTCGAGCGCGCTGAGCTTGGGGTCGCCCGCCAGCGCGGTCTTGATGGACGTGGTGATCTGGGCGTCGTCGACGGCGGCGCCGACCTTGTCGGCGGTCCGGTCCATCCTGTTGCCCATGTTGTCCATGGCCTGACGGGTGTCCTGCTTCGCTTCCTCGGACTTCTGCTCCATCTTGGAGATGCCGTCGTCCAGGCGCTGGCCGGCGGTGCGACCGTCGTCCTCACGACCGCAGGCGGTCAGGGCGACGGCGGCCACCACGGCGGGCAGCAGCAGGGCGAGTTGGCTGGGGCGGGAAGAGTGCTTCATGGCGAGGCTCCTTTCGGGGATATCGCGGTGTCGCGGAAATTCCGCGGAAGGCCGCGGATCCATGACCTCACTCTAGGCAGGCGCCGGTCGCCGCCGGGTCGGCGGCCACCGGAAGCGACGGTCGCCGGGCGTCCCGGGCGTCCGTAGGAGCCCGCCTACAACCCTGCCAGCCCCGCCCCTCAAGAACTCCCTCTCCCCGCTGGCGGGGAGAGGGCAGGGGTGAGGGGACGTCCAAGTACGACAGTGGTGCCCCCCGGGGCCGCCTACAGCCCGCCGCCCGCAGGCGAGGCGCCGCCCTCCCCGGGCATCCCCGCCATCCCGGGAATCGGAAAGTCGATGCGCGGAATCTCCGGCTCATCGCGCTTGAGCGGCAACCAGGCGCAGACCTCGGTGCCCTGCCCCGGCGCGCTGCGCAGGCGCAGCTGGCCGCGCTCGGCCTCGACGCGGAAACGCATGCCCAGCAGCCCGTGCGAGCCCAGCGTGAGCCGGTCCGGCTCGAAGCCCTGGCCGTTGTCGGCGACCACGACCATGGCCTGCGCGTATTCGCGCTTGAGCGTCACCTCGACCTCGGTGGCCCGGGCGTACTTGGCGGTATTGGTCAGCGCCTCCTGCACCAGCCGGAAGGCCGTCAACTGCGCGCTGGGCGGCAGCTCGACCGCGGGATCCAGGCTCATGCGGATCGGCACGCCGAGCCGCTCGGAGGTCTCGCGGCACAGGATCTCGAGCGCCGGCACCAGGCCGAGCTGGTCCAGCGTCGACGGCCGCAGGTCCTCGATGATGCGGCGCTTGAGCGCGATGCCGCTGTTGAGCGTCTCCGTCAGGTGGTTGAGCCGCTGCATCAGGTCGGGCGCCCCGGCCTGCAGCTTGGGCCGCAGCCGCGCGACGTCGAGCTTGGCCGCGGTCAGCAGCGCGCCGAGCTCATCATGCAGATCGCGGGCGAGGCGGGCGCGCTCGTCCTCGCGCGCGGTCTGCAGGTGGCGGGCCAGCTGGGTGAGCTCGGCGGTGCGGCGCGCCACCTCGACCTCCAGCCGGTCGCGCTCGGCGCGCACTTCCTGCGCCTGCTCGGCGCGCTGGTCGTCGAGCGCGCGGCTCTTGCGCACGAACAGCACGAACACGATCAGGCTCAGCAGCGTCATGCCGGCCACGCCGATGCGGCTGAGCATCAACGTGTCGTAGACCTGGCCGGTGCCCAGCGCGATGCGGCGGTTCTCGTCGGCCAGCAGCTCGGCCGAGCGACGGCGGATCTGCTCCATCTGGTCGCGGCCGATGTCGGTCATCATGAGCTCCCGGCCGGCCGCCTCGCGCCCGCTCTCATAGAGCTTGAGCACCTCCTGCAGCTCGCTGAGCTTGGCGCCGACGGCGCTGGCGATCTCCTTGCTGCGGCGCTCGGCATCCTCGGCGCCGACCTGCGCGTACATCCGCTGCAGCGCGCTGAGCCCCTGCGAGGCGTCTTCCGCGGCGAAGCGGTAGGGGTCCAGGTATTCCGGCCGGCGGGTGATCAGGTATCCCCGTTGCCCTGACTCCGCGTCGGTCACGCGGGCCATCAGCCGGAGCAGTTCCATCCGGGCCCGGCCCAGCGTGTCCAGGCGGTCCATCTGCGACACGGCGCCGAAGTAGGCCAACTCGCTGATCAGGATCATCAACAGGGCCACGAACACGCCCAGCGGCATCGCCCAGGTCTTGCGACCCAGGTTCGTGACGGTGTCCTTCAGGCTCATCCTCTACACTCCCCGAGCGATTTCGCTCGCTTGACCATCGCCTCACCATGATCCGAATCGCCATCGTCGACGACCACGCGATTGTCCGCGCCGGGCTGCGGCAATTCCTCTCCGAACAGGTCGACCTGCGCGTCACCGGCGAAGCCAGTTCCGGCCGCGAGGCCCTGGACCTGGCCCGCGCCGGCGAAGTCGACGTGATGCTGATGGACCTCTCGCTGCCCGACCAGAGCGGCGTCGAGACCCTGGCCGCCATCAAGGCCCGCAAGCCCGAGCTGCCGGTGCTGATCCTCAGCGGCTTCCCCGAGACCCACTACGCGACCACGCTGCTGCGCCAGGGCGCCAGCGGCTACCTGAACAAGGAATGCGACCCCGAGGAGATCGCCACCGCGATCCGCACCGTGTTCCGCGGTCGCAAGTACATCACGCCCGCGGTGGCCGAGCTGCTGGCCGAGGGCCTGGGCGCGCCGGCCGACCAGGCGCCCCACGAGTCCCTGTCCGAGCGCGAACTGCAGGTCTTCCTGCGCCTGGCCCGCGGCGAGACCGTCGGCCACATCGCCGACGGCATGTCGCTGAGCGTGAAGACGGTCTCGACCTACCGCTCGCGCGTGCTGGAGAAGCTCGCGCTGAACACCAACAGCGAGCTGACGTATTACGCCCTCAAGAACGGGCTGATCGAGTAGCCGCATCGCGATGGGCCGCATCGGCCAGGCCGCCGCAGTAGGCGAGCAGGTCCTCGAGCTCGGCTGACTTGTCGAACACCTTGTCGGCGCCCAGCGCGAAGCAGCGCTGGCGCATGTCCGGCGTCGCGTAGTTGCTCAGCACCACGCGGCGCGCCTGCGGCATCCGCTCGCTGGCGGCGCGCAGCACGTTCAGCCCGGTGCCCTGGGCCAGGAAGATGTCGATGATCAGCAGGTCGCAGCCGGGATGGGTTTCCGACAACCAGTCCAGCGCGCCGCGCTCGTCCTCCGCGTGACCGAGCACGCGCAAGTCCACCATCTCCTCGAGCGTCGCCACCAGGTTCTCCCGGATGACGGCGTTGTCCTCGACGAGGAAGCAGGTGAGGGCGGCGCTGGCGGGCTGGGACTCCATGGCGGGACTCGTGTACTTCTCGGAACCACAAGCGGGTGCGCGCGAACGGACGGGATGCGGAGGCACACCGTCCGTTCGCGCACAGCGCCCGGGGCGGTCGGTCAGGCCGCCACCGGGCGCGTGTCGGTCGCGCGTCAGCGCGTCAGGCTGGGCCTCCGCGGCCCGATCGGTCACCCGATCAGTTGCGGATGGCGATCTCGTTCTTGACGCGCTTCACGCCCTTGACCTCGCGGGCCAGGCGCTCGGCATCGGCCTTCTCGGTGGCGCTCTTGGCGAAGCCCGACAGCATCACCTCGCCCTGCAGCGTCTCGACGTGGATGGAGCTGGCGTCGACGGTCTTGGCCTCGACGAACTTGGACTTCACCGCGGTGGTGACGGCGGCATCGTCGACGTACTCGCCGACCGAGGATTGGCCGCGGGTGACGGCGCAGCCCGGCAGCATCGTGATGGCGCCCACAGCGGTGGCCAGGGCGAGAACGGTGGCTCGAATCATCATGTTGATCTCCTTGGATTGATGACAGGGCTCGGACTCACGCGGCGTGGCGGTCTGTCGACACGACGGCAGGGGCCGGCTCGGCGAACGTCGCGGGGGCGTGGTCCATCAGGTAGGGCAGGGCCGCTTCCAGTCCCAGGACCGGTTCGTGGTCGCCGACGGCGGTCCACTGGACCTGGCAGGCGATCTCATGAACATGCAGGGCGAGGGAATGGTGGTCGGCGATACCCATCTGTCGGCTCCTTGTGCACCCCGCGGTGCGCTGGAACTGACTCTACGTATGCCGAACAGCCGGCCCTGTCGTCCGCATGCGCGTTGTTGTGTAGGACAAGCGGAGATCGCCGGCGAATGGCGCGCCCGCGGTTCGGGTCAAAGGCGGCGAGGGCGATCACCGCCTGCGGGATGAGGCAATGTCCTACAGGGCGTCGCGGGCGACCCCGACACCCACGGGCATGCGCCCTGCCTACGATCGCGGCCATGGAAACGCTGGAAATTGTGAATGCCGAACTGCTGTTGTCGACCCCGCTGACGGTGGTCGTGCGGGCGCGGCTGGACTTCATTGAAGCCGACGGCCACGAGACGCAACGCGAACTGGCCCTGGTGATCCCGCGCAGCCGCTGCGACGGCGACCGCCCGCTATGGCCGGCGCTGATGTCCGCGGCCAGCGAGCACTGGCACCGCTGCCCCGGCAGCGCGCGCCGCCTGCAGGTCTGCATCGACGGCGAATGGGAGACGCTGCTGACCTCGCAGCTGGCCCACTGAGCCCGCAGCCGCACAGCAGTGCGATGACGACGGGGCGTCGTCAGCCCGGACACGGATAATCCGCCGCTGGCCGATCACGGCCCGACGACGATGATCCGACGCCTCACTTCCGATTCCCTTCGCCCCTGGGCCATGGCGGCCCTGGCGGCCGCGCTGCTGGCCGGCTGCGGCGCCTTCGGGCCGGGCAGCGCCGCGCGCAAGAACTCCGTCTACCAGAACGAGCGCTTCGCGGCGGACGAGACCTTCTCGCGCCTGTTCGACGCCAGCGTCAACGACACCTGCGAGGCCGCGCGGCGCGCGCTGCTGAGCCAGGGCTACGTGATCAACACCGCGACGCCGGACTCGATCGCCGGCACGAAGCGCTTCCAGCCCGAGGGCGAGGTGCACGTGGAGATCAGCTTCACCATCGTCTGCGTGCCCGAGGGCGGCAGCGGCAAGCTGGCCACCGCCTACGTGTCCGCGCTGCAGGACCGCTACAACGTCAAGCGCAGCGCCAATTCCACGAGCCTCGGCGTGAGCGCGATCGGCTCGATCTCGGTGCCGCTGTCGTCGACCTCGGAATCACTGGTCAAGGTCGCGTCCGAGACCATCCCGGCCGGACAGTTCTACGACCGCTTCTTCGCGCTGATGCAGCGCCTGTTGAAGGACCAGGGGGCAGCGGAATCGCCGGTCGAGGACAAGACCGGCGGGTGATCTGGGCTACTTCGCCTTCAGCGTCGGATCCTCGCGCTGAATCTTTTCTGCCAGTTCTTGAATTTCAGCCTCGATCAATGGATCGATGTCTGGAAACCCACCGGCACCGTACCGTTCCCGAGTCAGCCTGACAGCTTCCTCGGTCGACATCGGACGACAGAATCGCGCGGCAATTTCCCAAGGGTTCATAGGGTCACCGCACCAATTCTTCATCCGCATACCAGCCGTGCAATTCCGGCGCACGGCGCACTTGCACGCTCGCCACGTCAAACCACTTCCTCGTGATCTCATCCATCCGCACTGCTCCACCTCGACAACGAGGCGGAAAGTCTGGTGCCGCCGGTGCCTCCCAAAAACGAAAGAGGGCGCCTCGATGAGCGCCCCCTTTGACCTAGCACAAGCAACGACCCACCGAGGGGTGGGTCGCATCGTCGTCACTCCGCCGTCGTCCCCTGCGGCTTTACCGCGGTGCGGGTCTTCTCAAGGACCAGCCCGCGGCGCTCCAGCAGCGGCTGGATCTGCGGCTCGTGCCCGACGACGCCGCGGAACAGCGTCAGCGCGTCCTGGCTGCCGCCCTGCGACAGCAGCTTGGCGCGGAAGGTGTCGCCGAGCTCGCGCTTGAGGCCGCCATTGGCCTTGAACCACTGCACCGTGTTGGCGTCCAGCACCTCCGACCACACGTAGGCGTAATAACCCGCCGCGTAGCCGCCCATGATGTGGCTGAAGTAGGGCGTGCGGTAGCGCGGCGGCACCGCGTCGTAGTCGTAGCCCTCCTCGCGCAGCGCCTGGGCCTCGAAGGCCATCACGCCGTCGGCCGCCGGAATCCGGTCCAGCGGCAGCTGGTGCCAGCGCTGGTCCAGGCTCGCGGCGCTCAGGTACTCGGTCGAGGCGAAACCCTGGTTGAACTGCTTGGCCGCCAGCACCTTGTCCAGCAACGCGCGCGGCATCGGCTCGCCGGTCTTGTAGTGCTTCGCGTAGTTCGCCAGCACGCTCGGCCAGTCGGCCCACATCTCGTTGACCTGCGACGGGTACTCGACGAAGTCGCGCGGCACCTTGGTGCCGGCCATGCTCGGGTACTTCACATTGGAGAACATGCCGTGCAGCGCATGCCCGAACTCGTGGAACAGCGTCGTCACCTCGTCCCAGGTCAGCAGCGTGGGCTTGCCGTCGGCCGGCTTCGGGATGTTGAGGTGATTCGCCACCACCGGCTTCTGGTTCATCAGCCCGCTCTGGTCGACATAGGCATTCATCCAGGCGCCGCCACGCTTGGAGGGCCGCGCGTACAGGTCGGCCAGGAAGATCGCCAGCTGCGAGCCGTCCGCGTTGAACACGTCGTAGACCAGCACGTCGGGGTGGTAGACCGGCAGGTCGCGGCGTTCCTTGAACTTGAGGCCGTAGAGCTGCCCCGCCGCGTAGAACACGCCGTTCTCCAGCACGTTCCTCATCTCGAGGTAGGGCTTGAGCTGCGACTCGTCGAAGCCGTACTTCTCGGCCCGCAGCTTCTCGCTGTAGAAGCTCCAGTCCCAGGCGGCCAGCTTGAACGAGGGCTGATGGCGCGCGGCCTGCTCGCGATCGATCACGGCCTGCAGCTCGGCGCCCTCGCGCCGGGCCGCACCGACCGCCGGCGGCGCCAGCTGGCGCAGCATGCCGTTGACGGCTTGCTGGGTCTTGGCCGTCTCGTCCTTCAGCACGAAGTCGGCATGCGTGGCGAAGCCCAGCAGCCGCGCCCGCTCGGCCCGCAACGTGACCACGCGTGAGACCAGCGCGGTGTTGTCGAAGGCATTGCCGCGCGAGCCGCGCGCCACCGAGGCCTCGTACACCCGCTGGCGCAGCGCGCGGTTCTCCAGCTGCGCCAGCACCGGCTGGCCGGTCGTGTTCAGCAGCGCAATCAGGTACTTGCCGTCCAGGCCGCGGGCCTTGGCGGCCGCCGCGGCGGCGGAGATCTGCTCCTCGTCCAGCCCCTTGAGTTCCTCCAGGCTGTCGACGACGACCGCCGAGTCGTTCACTTCCGCCAGGACGTTCTGGTTGAAGCGCGCCCCCAGCTGCGCCATCTCGGCGTTGATCGCCTTCATGCGGGCCTTGCCGTCCTCGTCCAGCTTCGCGCCGGCGCGCAGGAACTGCTGGTACTGGCGTTCGATCAGGCGCTGCTCCTGCGCGCCCATGCCCAGCGCGGCGCGGCGCTGGTACAGCGCCTCGATGCGGGCGAAGAGCCTGGGGTTGAGCTGGATCGCGTCGCGGTGCGCGGCCAGGCGGGTGGCGTAGTCCGCCTGCAGCTTCAGCCGCGCGGGATTGGCGTCGGCGCCGGTGAGGCTCATCAGCAGCGTGGTCGCGCGGCCCAGCGTGCGGCCGCCGCGTTCGAGCGCCACGATGGTGTTGTCGAAGGTCGGCGCGGCCGGGTTGTCGGCGATCGCGGCCACCTCGGCCAGTTGCTCCGCCATGCCCTGGTCGAGCGCGGGGCCGATGTCGGCATCGGGAATGCGGTCGAACGGCGGGTACTGCAGCGGCAGCGGACTCGGCGCCAGCAGCAGGTTGGCGGACGGGGCGCTGGTGGCGGCCGACGCCACGGCGGAGGCCGGGGCCGCGGCGGGCGTGACGGTCTGCGCCAGGACGGGCGCGGCGAGGGCCACGGTGGCGGCCAGGACGAAGGGAATCCTCATGGGAGACGGCCCGCGTGGGTCACAGGCATTCGTGTTGTGCGAGGCCGCCACCTTAGCCGATGACCCCGCCGGGAACGAAGGGCATGGGCGTCGTCCGCCCCCGTGGCGAACCCTGCCCCGGGACAACCCTGAGGCCTTCCGCGGCAAGACGTCACGACGGCGTTGGCGATTAGCATGTCGGCTCCCCTTGCCGCACATCGCGGGACCGGCCCGCTTCCCCACCGACCCATGTCCGACTCCACCTTCCAGTGGGCCGTGATCGGCCCGGGCGCGATCGCCCATCGCTTCGCCGATGCCGTCGCGCGCCTCGACGGCTGCCGCCTGCATGCGGTCTGCGGCCGCGATGCCCATCGCGCGCAGCAGTTCGCCGACCGCTGGTCCGCAGCGGGAGAGTCCGCCGTGCTTGCCCACACCGATCCGGCGGTGCTGCTGGCCGATCCGGCCATCGACGGCGTCTACGTGGCCACGCCCCATGGCCAGCACTACGAGCCCGTCCTGGCCGCGCTGCGCGCCGGCAAGGCGGTGCTGTGCGAGAAGTCGCTGGTGCCCAATCAGGAGATGGGCCGCCGCCTGGTCGAGGCCGCGCGGACGCACCGGAGCTTCCTGATGGAAGCCGTCTGGACGCGCTTCCTGCCGGCCTACCAGGAGCTCGCGGCCTGGCTGCGCGACGGCCGTCTCGGCGCGCTGCACGGGTTGCAATCGAGCTTCTGCTTCCCCGCGCCCTACGACCCCGACAGCCGCATCTTCAGCCCGGCGCTGGCCGGCGGCGCGCTGCTGGATGTCGGCATCTACAACCTGACCGCCACGCGCTGGGTGCTGCAGCACGCGCTCGGCGAGGTGCCGCCGCTGGTGGACCTGCAGGTGCGGGCCAAGCTCGCGCCGACCGGCGTGGACGCGCGGCTGGCGGTGGCGCTGGACTTCGGCGATGGCCTGGTGTCGCAGTTCCATTGCGCGGTGGACACCTTCGCGCCGAACACGATGCAGGTGCTGGGCGCGGCCGGCGCCATCGTGCTGCCGGAGACCTTCTGGGAAGCGACGCGTCTGCAGTGGCTGCCGGCGCGCGGCACGGCCGAGACGATCGAGCGCCCCTTCGAGATCAACGGCTTCGAGAACGAGATCCGCGAGGCGATGCGCTGCGCCCGCGCCGGTGAGATCGAAAGCCCGGTGGTCCCGCATGCGGAGACGCTGGCGGTGCTCGGCTGGATGGATCGCATCCGCGCGCTGGCCGGCGTGCGCTATCCCTTCGACGACGACTTCCCGCCGCCGCGCTGACGCGGCCGGGAGAAGACCACAGGAACAGCCAGCAGCGAGGCCTCATGGAGACACGACCCGGCGCCTTTTCCGACTCGATCCCCGTGCCCCTTCCCGACAGCCCGGCGCTGCGGATCGAGCGCGCGGCGCCCGACGACCTGCCGCGCATCGAAAACCTGATGCAGTTCTACAACTACGACCTCAGCGAGTGGACGCCGGTGGCGTTCGCGCCCGAGGGGCGCTACCAGCTGCGGCCCAAGGCGCCGTACTGGGCGCAGCCGGACGTGCATCCGTTCCTGATCTGGGTCGGCGACGAACTGGCCGGCTTCGCGGTGGTCGACCGCGACTGCGAGGACAGCCAGTCCGACCACAACATGGGCTACTTCTTCCTCGCGCGGGGCTACCGCGGCCATGGCCTGGCGGCGCGCGCGGCCGGCGAGGTGCTGGCGCGCTTCCCGGGCCGCTGGGAGGTCTACCACCTGATGGCCAACACCCCCGCCGCGCAGTTCTGGCCCGGCGTCATCCGCGGCCGCGCCGCCGGCGAGATCGATCGCGAGGTCCGCACCCTCCACGGCGACGAGTGCTGCCTCTACCGCTTCACCGTGGCGCTGCCCGCCGGCGCCTGAGCCCACCACGTCCCCTCACGAAAGTTCCGCCATGCAGCTCATCGGCATGCTCGACTCCCCCTACGTCCGCCGCGCCGCGATCGCGATGCAGCTGCTGGGCCTGCGCTTCGAGCACCGCTCGCTGTCGGTGTTCCGCACCTTCGACGAATTCAGCCGCATCAACCCGGTCGTCAAGGCGCCGACCTTCGTCTGCGACGACGGCACGGTGCTGATGGATTCGACGCTGATCCTGCAGTACGCGCAGTCGCTGTCGCCGGGACGGGCGCTGCTGCCGCCCAGCGATCCGGCGCTCAAGCGCGCACTGCGGCTGATCGGCCTGGCGCTGGCGGCCACCGACAAGAGCGTGCAGGCGGTGTACGAGCAGCAGCTGCGCCCGGACGACAAACAGCATGCGCCCTGGCTCGAGCGGGTGGGCGCCCAACTGCGCGCCGCGCTGCTGGAACTCGAGGCGGAGATGGGCAAGGCGCCGCTCTCGGCCGAGCGCGACGCGATCGGCCTGGCGGGCATCACGATCGGCGTGATGTGGGAATTCGTCCGGCAGATGACGCCGGAGCTGCTGCCGCCGGCGGAGCGGCTGCAGACGCTGATCGCCTATGCGACCGAGGTCGAGCAGCTGCCCGAGTTCCGCGCCGCGCCTCATGGCGACGGCCTCGTCCAGCCCTGCGGGGGCTGAACGAGGCCGGGGACGCGTCAGCGTGTCGCCGCTGCTGTGCCGCCGCCGGTGCGCGGCAGGCTCTTGATCAGGTGATTGAGCAGCAGCGCGATCACGATCAGCACCATCAGCCCGAAGGCCCAGGTGATCCACACCACCGGCACCAGCCAGCCGATCGCCGTCCCGGCCATCGGGGCGCCGGTGCCCGCCATCTCCATCAGCCAGCGCACGAAGGACTGGAGCATCTCGAGCAGCCCGGTGTCGAGGAAGGGCTCGGCCCAGGCCGGGAACTTGAACTCGACCGCGGCCTTGCCCAGCTCGGTGGCGCGGCCGGTGGAGAGCGCCTCCACCGTCCAGCGCACCAGGCCGGCCGCCGCCCAGGCCAGTCCGCTCCAGACCAGCGCGAACACGCCGGTCAAGGACCACAGCAAGGTCTTCATCGTCGCCGTCAGTCGTCGCTGGAGCCGGCGAAGCCGAAGATGCTCAGCAGGCTGGTGAACAGGTTGAACAGCGAGACGAACAGGCTGACGGTGGCCATCACGTAGTTCCGCTCGCCGCCGTTCACGATCATGCTGGTGTGGAACAGGATCATGCCCACCGACAGCAGCGCCACGACGCCCGAGACCACCATCGCCAGCATCGGCAGCTGGAAGAACAGGTTGGCCAGCGACGCCAGGATCGCGATGATCATGCCGGCGAACAGGAAGCCGCCCATGAAGCTGAAGTCCTTCTTGGTCGCCAGCACATAGGCCGACAGCACCAGGAAGGTCGCGCCGGTGGTGCCCAGCGCCAGGGCGATCGTGTTGGCGCCGCCGGGCAGGTTCAGGATGGCGCTCAGCAGCGGGCCCAGGGTGTAGCCCATGAAGCCGGTCAGCGCGAAGACCAGCGGCACCGACGCGGCGGAATGCTGCGTCTTGTGGATCGCGAACAGCAGGCCGAAGTAGCCGATGAGCGTCAGGATCATGCCCGGGGCGGGCAGCTTGAACGCCACCGCGGCCGCCGCCACCGCGCCGCTGAACAGCAGCGTCATCGACAGCAGCGCATAGGTGTTGCGCAGCACGCGCGCCACGTCGGCGCGCTGGGTGAAGACCGAATCGCCGCCGCTGGCGGTGGCGGGCGTCCAGGCCGAGGGGGACGCCGGATGTCGTTGGTAGTCGCTCATGACTGGTTCTCCTGGATCCGAGTGAGCCGTTGGACGGAACGCGCGCTCTCGCGCGCACGAGGTGCGGACCTTAACGCCGTCTTCACTTCGTATAAACCTGATTCAATCTCATTCTGCTGAAGCAATTTCCGATTCGTTGTCCATCGCCGGTTCCTGCGTGCCGCGACGCTGCAGCAGCTTGGCCACCAGCGGATGGTTCTGGCCGCGACGCGAGTAGATCCCGTGCACGTCCTCGACGACCTCGGTCTGGCCCAGCAGGTGCAAGCCGGCCATCATCGACAGATCGTCCGCGCCCAATCGGCTGACCGGGAAGACGCCCAGGCCGCGCGCGGCGAAGACGCTCATCAGCGCGCTGTCCTCGAACTCGCCGACGATCTGCGGCCGGATGTGGTGCTGCTCGAACCAGCGCTCCAGGCCCGCGCGCAGCGAGGCGTGGCGCGTCGGCAGCAGCACCGGCAGCGTCTCCAGCACGTGAGGGAAGCCCTTGTTCGGCGCGCGACGGGCGCGCTCGACCAGTTCCGCGGGGCCGTACCAGTCGACCGAAGTGCTGGCCAGCAGCTGGCTGGTGATGCGCAGCGTCGGGTTCACCGGCGCGGGCTGGTCGGTGAGCACCAGGTCCAGGTGGTGCAGGGCCAGCTCGCCGATCAATTGGTCGACCTCGCCCTCATGGCAGACGAGGCGCAGGTTTGGCGTGTCCAGGACCGGCGCCAGCAGGGCATGGGCCGCCAGCTTGGACAGGCCGTCGGACAAGCCCACCGACAGGCGCTGCACGCGCTGCGTGGCCGCCTCGTGGACCTCGTGCGGCACCATCTGGCCGATCTGGAAGATCTCCTCGGCGCGGGCGAAGGCGGCTTGGCCGGCCTCGGTCAGCACCAGGCCTCGGCCTTCCGGCTTGAGCAGCTGATGGCCCAGCGAGCGCTCGAGCTCCCGCACCTGCGCGCTGATCGTCTGCACCGCCATGCCGAGGCGATCCGCCGCCCGGGCGAAGCCGCCCTCCTTGGCGACGACCCAGAAGTAGTGCAGATGGCGGTAGTTGAGGGCAGACATGAGAGGGCCTCCGAGAAAAACGAAGCCGGATCATAAATAACTTCGCTTAAACAGAAGTTAAGAAAGACTTGTCGAAGGTTTTTCCGACGAGCCAACAAATCCGGTGCGCGTGGATTCGCCACTTGGCGACGCAACGCTTCGCGCGTTTGACGCGCGCATCTTCACGCATTCTTCACGTCGCACTTCGATTCTTGTGCGGCCAGCAGTTCGGAAAAGCAGAACGGCAGAACGCGCCGGCGGCCTCCCGGCCCCGGCGCCTTCGTCCGCCGCGGAATTCCCGCGGCGCGCTCCTCGGTCAGACGGCGTCCAGGCCCGCCTTCAGGTCATCGCGCAGGTCCTCGAGGTCCTCGATGCCGGCGGAGATCCGCACCAGCGAATCGGTGATGCCCAGCCGCGCCCGCGTCTCCACCGGGATCGACGCGTGCGTCATCAGCGCGGGCAGCGAGATCAGGCTCTCGACGCCGCCCAGGCTCTCGGCCAGCGAGAAGATCCGCACCCGCTCCAGGAAGCGGCGCGCGCCGGCCAGGTCGGTATCGAGCTGGACGCTGATCATCCCGCCACCGCCGCGCATCTGGCGCTGGGCGAGCGCCTGCTGCGGATGGCTTTCCAGGCCCGGATAGTGGACACGACGCACCTTGGGCTGGCCTTCCAGCCAGCGGGCGAGTGCCAGCGCGCTCTCGTTGTGGCGCGCCATGCGCAGCGCCAGGGTCTTGAGCCCGCGCAGCGCGAGGAAGCTGTCGAAGGGGCCGGCGACCGAGCCCACCGCGTTGTGCAGGAACTCGAGCTGCTCGCGCAGCGCCGCCTGGCGCTGCTCGCCCCCGACCACGACCACGCCGGAGATGACGTCGCTGTGCCCGTTGAGGTACTTCGTCGCCGAATGCATCACCGCGTCGAAGCCCAGTTCCAGGGGACGCTGCGCCCAGGGGCTGGCGAAGGTGTTGTCGGCGATGGCCAGCGCGCCGTGCTCGCGCGCGATCTTCGCGACGGCGGCCAGGTCGGTCAGCTTCAGCAGCGGGTTGCTGGGCGTCTCGATCCAGATCATCTTCGTCTCGGGCCGCAGCGCGGCGCGGACGTTCTCAGGATCGCTGCTGTCGACGTAGCTCACCTGCAGGCCGGCGCTGCGCTTGCGCACGCGCTCGAACAGCCGGTAGCTGCCGCCGTAGAGGTCGTCGCCCGCGACGATGTGCGAGCCCGCGTCCAGCGTGTCCAGCACCGTCGCCATCGCGGCCAGGCCGGACGAGAAGGCGTAGCCCTGCACGCCGCCCTCCAGGCTGGCGATCGCGCGCTCATAGGCCTGGCGGGTCGGGTTGTGGGTCCGGCCGTATTCGTAGCCCTGATGGACGCCGGGGCTCTGCTGGCGGTAGGTCGAGGTCGCGTAGATCGGCGGCATCACCGCGCCGGTCAGCGGGTCGGGGCGTTGGCCGCCATGGATCGCGCGGGTGTCGAAGCGCAGGTCGGCGTCGGCCGGATGGTCGTTGTCTTTCTCGGGGGAATGGCTCATGACAAGCCCTTTCGCAGGTGGTTCAACAGGTCGAAGCGGGTGACGAGGCCGTGGAAGCCGCGATCGTCGGCGATCACGGCCACCAGGCCCTTGCGCAGCTGCGCGATCAGGTCGGACAGCGGCGCGCCCGGCGGCAGCGTCTGCACATCATGGCTCATCGCGCTGTCGACGCTGTCCTTGAAGTGGCGCGCGTCCATGTGCATCTGCGCGAGCAGGTCGGACTCGTCCAGCAAGCCCACCAGCTTCCCGTCCTTGAGCACCGGCAGCTGCGAGACCTCGGCCTGGCGCATGCGCGAGAAGGCGGTGGCCAGGGTGTCCTCGGGGCTGACGCTGATGACGGCGCCATCCTCCGGCCGCCGCGCGATCAGGTCGCGCAGGTCGCCCTTGCTCTCGCGCTTGAGCAGGCCCTGGTCGAACATCCACGGGTCGTTGTAGACCTTGGAGAGGTAGCGGGTGCCCGTGTCGCAGACCAGCGTCACCACGCGCTTGGGCGTGGTCTGCGCGCGGCAGTACTTCAGCGCCGCGGCCAGCAGCGTGCCGGTGGACGAGCCCGCCAGGATGCCCTCGGCGCGGTACAGGTCGCGCGCGGTGGCGAAGCTCTCCTCGTCGGTAATCGCGTAGGCGTGGCGCACGCCGCTCAGGTCCGCGATCGGCGGCACGAAGTCCTCGCCGATGCCCTCGACGGCCCAGGAGCCGGCCTCGCCGAAGCTGCCGGTCTCGATGAAGTCCTTGAGGATGGAGCCGGCCGGATCGGCCAGCACCACGTCCAGGCCCGGCCGGACTTTGGCGAAGAAGCGCGACAGGCCGGTGATGGTGCCGCCGGAGCCGACGCCGCAGACCAGCGCGTCGATCCGGTGACCGACCTGCTGCCAGATCTCCGGACCGGTGGTGGTCTCGTGCGCGAGCGGGTTGTTGGGGTTGTTGAACTGGTCGGCGTACCAGGCGCCGGGGAGGTCGCGGACCAGGCGCGCGGCGCGGTCCTGGTAGTAGTCGGGGTGGCCCTTGCCGACGTCGGAGCGGGTGATGTGCACCTCGGCGCCGAGCGCCTTGAGCTGCAGCACCTTCTCGGCCGACATCTTGTCGGGCACGACCAGCACGACCCGGTAGCCCTTCGCCCGCGCGACCAGCGCGAGCCCGAGCCCGGTATTGCCGGCCGTGGCCTCGACGACGGTGCCGCCGGGCGGGAGCAGGCCGTCGCGTTCGGCGGCCTCGATCATCGACAGGCCGATGCGGTCCTTGATCGAGCCGCCGGGGTTCTGCGATTCCAGCTTCAGGAAGAGCTGGCAGGGGCCGGTGTCGAGCCGGTTCACCGGCACCAGCGGCGTGTTGCCGATCAGGTCCAGCACGGCGGGGCGGTCGGGCCGCTCGATCGCTGGCGACGCGGTGGGGGAAGAGGTCTCCTTGGCACTCATGGGCGCTCCTTGTGATCCTGGTGGGATGGTCGGGCGACGCGTCCGGCGGGGTGGTACCGGACGCGGGCAAACCGCGCAGCCTATCCGCCGGGAGCGGGTCGCTCCAAGCGCGGTTGTCGCCGCAGCTTATCCGCTTCGCTTCGTTCCCGGCGTGGCGCCGCGTCCCTACCCTTCATCCGTGTCGTCCAGCATGAGGAAGCCCAAGACCCAGCCATGAACTGACCCTTGTCATCCGATGCGAGCAGCGCCCCGGCTTCGGCCGGGGCGTTTGTTTTTGGGGGCGGCACCACTGGAGTCGGTGGGCCGGTCCGGCAGCGGCATAGGAACAGGCCACTGACGGCGGGGGCGAGGCGGCGCAAGCTGGCGCCTTCGCAATCCGATGCGCGTGTCGAGTCACTGATCCGGCTTCAGTGATGCCGCCTCGGAGCGACTCGTGAAAAGGAAGATCATGCTTGACCAAGCCCTCTATCAACGCGCCCTCGAGCTCTCCGACACACCCATGAGCCCCCAGGAGATGGTGACCTTGGCGATGAAGACCTACATCGCCATCCAGGCGGCGCATCGATTGGCCGATCTTGGCGGCTGCGCGCCGGACATGGAGGACATTCCTCGCCGTCGCTGGGATCCGGAGGTTCCCGAATGAGCACCTGCATCGTTGTCGATTCCTCGATCTGGATCGAGCACTTCCGCCGCAGTAATCCACGATTGCTTGAGCTCCTCAAGGACCATCGCGTAGTCACTCATGAGCTTCTCATTGGTGAGCTGCGTTGCGGCACACCGCCCGTACCGCGATCAGCCACCTTGCAGCTTCTTGCGAACCTGCTCCAGATCGAATCCGTCGATATCGACGAAGTTCTGACGGTGGTCGAAGAACGGAGGATGTACGGCTCCGGCTGCGGCTTGGTCGACATGGCCGTCCTGGTGGCCACGCTCAGGACGCCGGAAGCCAGGCTCTGGTCGAAGGACAAGAAGATGCAACGCCTGGCGACGCTGCTCGGTATTCCGCTGATGGAGGGAGAGCCCGCGCCGAGATCCGTCCGGACCGCCGACCTCAGCGCTGCATGCCCCACCGCCTGACCGTCACGCGTTCGATCGTGCTGAACACCAGCCGCTCGACCAGCCATCCGATCAGGATCACCAGCGCGAGTCCCGCGAAGACGCGATCGGTCATCAGCTCGTTGCGGTTCTGGAAGATGTACCAGCCCAGGCCGCCCTGGCCCGAGGAGGCGCCGAAGAACAGCTCCGCGGCGATCAGCGTCCGCCACGCGAAAGCCCAGCCCACGCGCAACCCCGACAGGATGGCCGGCAGCGCCGCGGGCAGCAGGATCTGCGCGACATAGCGCGGTCCCCTGAGGCCATAGTTGCGGCCCGCCATGCGCAGGGTCTCGGGCACCGCCGCGAACCCCGCCGAAGCCGCCAGCGCCAGCGGCCACAGCACCGCATGGACCAGCACGAAGATCAGGCTCCCCGAGCCCAGTCCGAACCACAGCAGCGCCAGCGGCAGCAGCGCGATCGCGGGCAGCGGATTGAACATCGCCGTCAGGCTGGACAGCAGGTCCCGGCCCCAGCGCGACGAAGTGGCCAGCGCCGTCAAGCCCAGCGCGAGCGTCACGCCCAGCGCATAACCCTGCAGCAGCAGCCTCAGCGAGATGAACGCCCGCTGCAGCAACTCCCCGCTGGCGAGCCCCTCCCACAGGGCGCTCGCGGCCGCGGTGAAGGTCGGCAGCAGCAGGTCGTTGCCGGCGGCGCGCGCGGCGATCTCCCACAACGCGGCCAGCAGCGCCAGCAGCGCGGCCTGGCGCCAGGCGCTCGAGTCCAGCGCGCGCCGCCACAGCGGCACGGGCGTCGCCTCGACCGGCGGGGCATCGGTCAGCGCGAATTCGCGCTCGGCTCGCGCGGCAGGGTCCAGCAGCCGAGAGGTCGGCAACGCGGTCACGGTCATCGCGCCTCCTCAAGTCAGGGCCGCGGCCCGTTCAGCAGCCACCGGCTCGCTGATCGCATCGACCGCCGCCGGGTCGCCGAACAGCAGTCGTTCGATGCGATTGGCCTGCGCGGCCCGCTGCGCCGGCGTCAGCCCTTGCGCATTCAACTCCGCCCGCACCCGTCCCGGATGCGGCGACAGCACCAGCACCCGGTGCCCGACGATCAAGGCCTCCTCGATCGAATGGGTCACGAAGAGCAAGGTGAAGCGCTCCTGCTCCCACAGCGCCAGCAGCTCGTCCTGCATGCGACGTCGGGTCAGCGCATCCAGCGCGGCGAAGGGCTCGTCCATCAACAGCACGCGCGGCTTCATCGCCAGCGCGCGGGCGATCGCGACGCGCTGCTTCATGCCGCCGGACAGCTGATGCGGATAGGCCGACGTGAAGTCCGCCAGGCCCACGCGGGCGAGCCAGTCCCCCGCCTGCTCCAGCGCCACCTTGCGCGGCGACGACCCCGAGGCGATCAGCGGGAACGCGACGTTCTCCAGCACCGTCTTCCACGGCGGCAGTTGGTCGAATTCCTGGAACACCGCGATGCGGTCCGGCCCGGGTCCGTCGATCGGTCGGCCGTCGACGAGGATCCGGCCCTCGGCGGGCGCGATGAAGCCGCCGACCGCCTTCAGGAGCGAGGACTTCCCGCAGCCCGACGCGCCAAGCAGCACGAAGCGCTCCGACGGCATCACGTCGAAGCCGACGCGATGGGTCGCGCGGATCGGGCCGCGCTCGCCGCGGTATTCGAGGCTGACGCCTTCCACCCTCAGCCGCGCCTGCTGCGCCAGCGGCACGCCCGCCGCCTGGCCGCCGGCCTCGCACACCTCGCAGCCAAGCCGGGTGTCGATCGCGTCAAGCCGTTCCAGCACCGCGCTCATGCTCAGCTCCCCGCCGCGTTGTGCGGATCGTCGAAGAAGTAATCCTGCGCGGAGGCCGGCTTGTTCTTGATCGCGCCGATCCGATGCATGAAGGACGCCAGCGCGAAGGTGTTCTGCGGCGTGATCTTGAACTGCACCTCCGGGTTCTTGATCACCTTCAGCAGCAGGTCCTTGGGCACCTTGGAGTTCTCGTTGCGGATGTAGATGTCGGCCGCGCGCTCGGGGTGCTTCGCGATGAAGTCCGCCGCCTCGGCCAGCGCGCCGACGAAGGCCTTGTAGGTCTTCGGGTTGTCGCGCCGGAACTTCTCCGTCGTGTACAGCACCGTGGCCGACGCCGGCCCGCCCAGCACCTCGTAGCTGCTGAGCACCACATGCACGTTGGGATTGCCCGCCAGGCCCTGCTCCTGGAATGGCGGGTTGCCGAAGTGGGCGTTGATCTCGGTGCCACCCTTGATCAGCGCCGCGGTCGCTTCCGGATGCGGCAAGGCGACCTGCAAGCGGTCCAGCCGGTTGAACTGCGCGTCGCCCCAGCGCTTGGCCGAGGCCAGCTGCAGGATGCGCGACTGCACCGACACGCCCACCGCCGGCAACGCGATGCGGTCCTTGTCGCTGAAGTCGTCGATGCTCTTGACGGCGGGATTGCTGCTGGTCAGGTAGTACGGGAAGTTGCCCAGCGAGGCGATGCCGCGCACGTTCTGCCGCCCCTGCGTCTTATCCCACAGCGTCAGCAGCGGGCCGACGCCCGCGCCGGCGATGTCGATGCTGCCGGACAGCAGCGCCTCGTTGATCGCCGGTCCGCCGGACAGCTGCACGCGCTCGACCTGGATGTCGACGCCGGCGGCCTTGCCGTGCTTCTCGATCAGCTGCTGATCCTGGGCGACGTTGAGCAGCAGGTAGACGATGCCGAACTGCTCGGCGATGCGGAGCTTGCCTTCCGCCTGCGAGGCGGTGCCGGCCAGCGCGAGCGCCAGTCCGAGGGCGGCCATCAGGGGTTTCTTGAAGGAAGAGGTCATGGCAGGGAAGTGGAGGCGGGTGAAGCACGCGAAGGGGTGGGTCATCCCACCGGAGCGTCGCCCTCGATGGTGGTGCGGTGGAGGTGGCGGCGCAGGGAATCCGGACAGCCCGCGGCCAGGTGCAGCAGCGAGCGGTTGTCCCAGAACACCAGGTCGTGCGCCTGCCAGCGGTGGCGGTAGACGATGCTCTCCCGGCTGCTGTGCTGGAAGAGCTGCGCCAGCAGGTCGCGGCTTTCGTCCTCGGGCAGGTCCAGGATGCGCGTCGTGAAGTGCTCGCTGACGAAGAGCGCGCGTCGGCCGGTCTCCGGGTGAATGCGCACGACCGGCTGCGACACCGGCTTGACCTCGGCGATCTGCGCCGGCGTCAGCTTCGGGCGCCAGGGATTGCGCGCCCGCAGTTCCTCGTACTTCGCCAGGTAGCTGTGCTCCGCGCGCTTGCCGGCGATCGCGGTCTTCAGCGCCAGCGGCAGGCCGTCATAGGCGAGATGCTGGTTCGCGAACAGCGTGTCGCCGCCCTCCGCGGGCAGTTCCTGCGCATGCAGCAGCGAGCCCAGGCTGGGGCGCTCCTTGTAGGAGAGGTCGGAATGCCAGTACTGACCGGCGTCGCCCAGCCCGACCGGCTGGCCCTGCGCATCGCGGAGGTTGGACACCTGCAGGATCTCCGGATGGCCCGGCAGCTGGAAATTGCGCAGCACATGGATCTGCAAGGGCCCCCAGCGCCGGCTGAAGGCGATGTGCTGCGCAGGCGTGATGCGCTGGTCGCGGAAGACCAGGACGTGGTGGTCCAGGTGCGCGCGGTGGAGTCGCGCGAAGTCGGCGTCGTTCAGCGGCCGAACCAGGTCGAGCCCCAGCACCTCCGCGCCAAGCGGCGCGTCGAAGGCCTGGATCTCGAAGGCCTGCGAGGGCGCGTCGGCGTCTTCCACGAACGCGGCGGGCCGCAGGGGCGGGACGGTCAGGGGCGGGGCGAGGGCTGTCATGGGCGCCGACTCTAGGCAGCGCGCTTCCTCGCCGGAACGAAGGTCCTGGCATGTCCAACTGCGCCCATCGCATATCGAAGCCAGTCCGGCGGCGGGTGCGTCAGTCGCCCGGCGGGCGCCCGATGTCCCGCGTCATTGAGACGGAAAGCCCCGTTTGCAATCCAGTTACAGGCAGCTGCGTATAGTGTCGTCCTTCCCTATCTGGGTGAGACCACAACCAAAATGAGCCATCGCTCCCCCATGAAACAAGTCATCTGCGTCAAGTGGGGCACCGCTTACGGCCCGGAATACGTCAACCGCCTGTACGGCATGCTGCGCCGGCATGTGACCGGCGATTTCCGCCTGGTCTGCCTGACCGACAACGCCGAGGGCCTGCGCCCGGAGGTGGACGCCTACCCGCTGGAGGAACTCGGCTGCGAATGGCCGAAGAAGTCCCTGGGCAAGTGGCGCAAGCTGGTGATGTGGAGCGCCGACCTGGGCCAGAAGACCGGCCTGTCCGGCCCGGTGCTGTTCATCGACCTGGATTCGGTGATCGTCGACAACATCGACGGCTACTTCACCCACGGCCATCCCGACGACGTGGTGCTGGCCCGCAACTGGGCCAAGCCGATGCAGCGCCTGGGGCAGACCTCGGTGTTCCGCTTCCCGGTCGGCAAGTACCCGCACATCATCGAGAAATTCCGCGCCGACCCCCAGGCCGTGGCCGACAAGCATGGCTTCGAGCAGCACTGGGTGACCGCGTCGGTGCCCGGCGGCATCAAGTTCTGGCCGCACCTGTGGACGCGCCATTTCCGCCTGCACTGCCTGCCGGCCTTCCCGCTGCGCTACTTCAAGCCGGCCAAGCTGCCGGCCGGCGCGCGCATCGTGACCTTCCCGGGCGGACCGAATCCGGCCGACGTCATGCTGGGCCGCTGGAACACCCAGGACCCGCCGCACGAGAAGCCGTGGGACCACTTCCGCGCCGCGTTCGCCGGCGGCGTCAAGCACCGCTGGCGCCACCTGCGCAGCTACGTGCTGCCCACCCCCTGGCTCACCCAGCATTGGGTGGAGTGACCCCCGCCGGGGGGGCGCGGCCCTCACTGGGCCGATTCGGGGCGGGCCAGGTCCTGGATGACCTCCAGCGCGGTCTTGACCTTGAAGGGCTTGAGCATGATGCGGCGCACCTGCAGCTCCTTGTAGAGCTGCGCGGTGGGCAGGTCGCAGGCCTCGGCGGTCAAGGCCACCGGGGTGGACGGCGGGCAGCGCAGGGCGCCGGCGCGCACGCTCTGCAACAGCGCGAGCGCGTCCAGCCCCTGGCCGATGTCCAGCAGCAGGCCGTCCATCGACTGGTGCTCCAGCAGGCGCTGCGCCGCCTCGAGGCTGCTGGACTCATGCACCTGCGCGATGCCCAGCTGCCGCGCGACCATCGCGACCGTGCGGCGGAACAGCGAATGCGGGTCGACCAGCAGCAGCTGGGGCGGCGCGACGGCGCTCATGAACCCGACTCCGCGGCCTTCCCGAGCAGTTCGGAGACCACCACGTCCCGCAGGCTCATGAGGATGGCCAGGTCGGTATCGTCCAGCGTGCGGCGGCGCCGATCGATCAGGCACAGGGTGCCGACACGGACGCCAGGGCGGATCTCCAGCGGCGCGCCGGCGTAGAAGCGGATGTGCGGCGGCCCCAGCACCATCGGGTTGTCCGCGAAACGCGGATCCTGGGTGGCGTCGGACACCACCATCACCTCCGACACATGGATGGCATGGCCGCAGAAGCTGCTGCGCCGGTCGGTCTCGCACACCGCCAGCCCGAAGCGGGCCTTGAACCACTGGCGGTCGTCGTCGACCAGGCTGATCAGCGCGATCGGCACGCCGAATTCCTCGGCGGCGAACTCGACGATGCGATCGAAGCGCTCCTCGGGCGGCGTGTCCAGGATCAGCAGCTCGCGCAGCGCCTGGATCCGCTCCGCTTCGTTCGCGGGGATCGGGGCAGTCATCATGGAGGCGGTTCCTCGCTCTTGCGGTGGGGTTCGTGCTCCCTGCGCAGCCTAGCCGACTCCCCCACCGCTCGCCATCGCCCTCGTCCATCGGAGGGAGGACAGCGCGGCACGTCGCAGCGGCCGGTGCCCGCCCATATGAGCCAGCCGACGCTGCTCACTTGCATTCCGCATTGGCGACGACGGCCGACCCGCACCAGACTCCGTTCCACGGGGCGCGCCCATGTCGCCCCCCGCCGGCGGCGGCAGTAGGGCCGCCGGGAAGGCATGGTGAAAGCCCAGGTCGCGACCGGGCGCCGCCCTCGGGGTCTTGGGGGAGGCGCTTCCGGCGGAGCCCGATCGCGGTCCTGGCGCCTTTCATCCCACTCGCCTCGCATATTCGATATGCGAGATAAGCAAATGCTCAAACAATCGTTCCTGGAATAAGGACTGTTTGGCAAGCTTCGCAGCCCGACCTTCAACGTCGCCGGCCCCCGCCTGCTTGCCATGCTCCAGAACAACGCCCACAAGAACCGCTCCCTGTTCTCCGCCACGCGCCGCCGGGCGCTGATGCTGGCCGCCGCGGCGCCGCTGCTGGGCGTGCCGATGCTGGCCTCGGCCGAGCAGCCGACGACGCTGCTGAACGTCTCCTACGACGTGGCGCGCGAGCTCTACAAGCAGATCAATCCGGCTTTCGTCGCCGCGTACAAGGCCAAGACCGGCCAGACGATCACGGTGAACCAGTCGCACGGCGGCTCGTCCAAGCAGATCGGCTCGGTGATCGGCGGGCTGGAGGCGGACGTGGTCACGATGAACCAGGCCACCGACGTCGACACGCTGGCCGAGAAGGGCCTGACCGGCGCCGACTGGCGCAGCAAGTTCCCCAACGGCGCCGCGCCCTACAGCTCGACCATGCTGTTCCTGGTGCGCAAGGGCAATCCCAAGGGCATCAAGGACTGGGCCGACCTGGCCCGTCCCGGCATCTCGGTGATCATTCCCAACCCCAAGGTGACCGGCAACGGCCGCTACGGCTACCTGGCCGCCTGGGGCAGCGTCATCGCCAAGGGCGGCACCGACGCGCAAGCCAGGGACTTCGTCACCAAGGTGCTGGCCAACGTACCGGTGCTGGACGGCGGCGGCCGCGGCGCCACCACCACCTTCACGCAGCGCGGCATCGGCGACGTGCTGCTGACCTTCGAGTCCGAGGCCGAACTCATCGAGAACGAATTCGGCAAGGGCAACTTCGAGGTGGTCGCGCCCAGCATCTCGGTCGAGGCCGACGCGCCGGTGGCCATCGTCGACAAGGTCGTCGCCAAGAAGGGCTCGGCCGCGCTGGCCAAGGCCTACCTGGACTTCCTCTGGACGCCGGAGGGCCAGGAAATCATTGCCCAGAACAACTTCCGCCCGCGCGATCCGGCGATCTTCAAGAAGCACGAGAAACGCTACGCGCCGATCAAGCTGTTCAGCGTCGACCAGACGCTGGGCGGCTGGGCCAAGGTCGGCAAGACGCACTTCGCCGACGGCGGCACCTACGACCAGATCATGGCCGCGCGACGCTGATCGAAGCCCGCGCCGTCCGCCCTCCCCGCCGACTCCTGACCGACTGATCCGATGAACACCGCCGTGCTCCCCGCGACGCAGGCCGCCCCGGCGCCCGCCCGCAAGCGACGCCGCGTGCTGCCCGGCTTCGCGCCGACGCTGGGCTTCACGCTCTTCTATCTCTCGCTGCTGGTGCTGATCCCGCTGTGCGCGGTCTTCCTGAAGTCCGCCGGCCATGGCGTCGAGGCCTTCTGGGCCGCAGCCACCTCGCCGCGGGTGCTCGCGTCCTACCGCCTGAGCTTCGGCGCGGCGCTGCTGGGTGCCTTCATCAACGTGATCTTCGGCTTCATCCTGGCGTGGTCGCTGGTGCGCTACGACTTCTGGGGCAAGAAGCTGGTGGACGCGCTCATCGACCTGCCCTTCGCCCTGCCCACCGCCGTGGCCGGCATCGCGCTGACCGCCCTGTACGCGCCCAACGGCTGGATGGGCCAGTGGCTGGAGCCGCTGGGCATCAAGGTCGCCTTCACGCCGCTGGGCGTGCTGGTGGCGCTGATCTTCATCGGCCTGCCCTTCGTCGTGCGCACGGTGCAGCCGGTGCTCGAGGACCTGGACACCGAGCTCGAGGAGGCCGCCGCCTCGCTGGGCGCGCACCGCTGGCAGGCCTTCCGCCTGGTGGTGCTGCCGATGCTCACGCCGGCGCTGCTGACCGGCTTCGCGCTGGCCTTCGCGCGCGCGGTCGGCGAGTACGGCTCGGTGATCTTCATCGCTGGCAACATGCCGATGGTCAGCGAGATCACGCCGCTGATGATCATCACCAAGCTCGAGCAATACGACTACGTCGGCGCCACCGCGATCGCGGTCGTGATGCTGGTGTTCTCGTTCCTGCTGCTGCTGGGCATCAATGGACTGCAGGCCTGGAGCCTGCGCCGCAACGGAATGGACGGGAAGCGCTGACATGGCCGGATCCGCCGCATCGCTCGGCCGGCCCCGCTCGGCCGGTCACTATCAAGGGAACCCCGCCACCGCGGAAAAGCGCTGGGTGCGCTGGACGCTGCTGACGCTGGGCCTGTCCTTCTTCGCGTTGTTCCTGCTGCTGCCGCTTGCCGCGGTGTTCACCGAGGCGCTGCGCAAGGGCTGGGACACCTACCTGGCCTCGCTGATCGAGCCCGACGCCGTCTCCGCGATCAAGTTGACGCTGATCGCCGCGGTCATCGCGGTGCCGCTGAACATCGTCTTCGGCGTCAGCGCCGCGTGGGCCATCACCAAGCACGACTTCCGAGGCAAACAGCTGCTGATCACGCTGATCGACCTGCCGTTCTCGGTCTCGCCGGTGGTGGCGGGCTTGATCTACGTGCTGATCTTCGGCGCGCAGGGCTGGTTCGGCCCCTGGCTGTCGGAGCACGACATCAAGATCATCTTCGCCGTCCCCGGCATCGTGCTGGCGACCGTGTTCGTGACCTTCCCCTTCGTCGCGCGCGAGCTGATCCCGCTGATGCAGGCGCAAGGCCGCGATGAAGAGGAAGCCGCCACGGTGCTGGGCGCCAGCGGCTGGCGCACCTTCTGGCATGTGACGCTGCCCAACATCAAGTGGGGCCTGCTCTACGGCGTGATCCTGTGCAACGCGCGCGCCTTCGGCGAGTTCGGCGCGGTGTCGGTGGTCTCGGGCCATATCCGCGGCCAGACCAACACGCTGCCGCTGCAGGTCGAGATCCTCTACAACGAATACCAATTCGCCGCGGCCTTCGCCGTCGCGTCGCTGCTCGCGCTGCTGGCGCTGGTCACGCTCGGACTCAAGCAGTTCGTCGAGTGGCAGGCCTCGCGCAATGTGATCAAGGAAGAAGCATGAGCATCCAGGTCCGCAACATCCACAAGGCTTTCGGCAGCTTCACCGCGCTGGGCGACGTCAGCCTGGACTTCCCCACCGGTGAGCTGACCGCGCTGCTGGGCCCCTCGGGCTGCGGCAAGACCACGCTGCTGCGCATCATCGCGGGCCTGGAGACGGCCGATCGGGGTCAGGTGCTGCTTGATGGCGCCGATGCCTCCGACACCCACGTGCGCGAGCGCGAAGTCGGCTTCGTGTTCCAGCACTACGCGCTGTTCCGCCACATGACGGTGTTCGACAACGTGGCCTTCGGCCTGCGCGTGAAGCCGCGCAAGCAGCGGCCGCCCGAGTCGGAAATCAAGCGCAAGGTGCACGAGCTGCTGCAGCTGGTGCAGCTGGACTGGCTGGCGGACCGCTATCCGCCGCAGCTCTCCGGCGGCCAGCGCCAGCGCATCGCGCTGGCCCGCGCGCTGGCGGTCGAGCCGCGCGTGCTGCTGCTGGACGAGCCCTTCGGCGCGCTCGACGCGAAGGTGCGCAAGGAATTGCGCCGCTGGCTGCGCCGCCTGCACGACGAGCTGCACATCACCAGCATCTTCGTCACGCACGACCAGGAGGAGGCGCTGGAAGTCGCCGACCGCGTCGTGCTGATGGACCACGGGCGCGTGGAGCAGGTCGGTTCGCCGACCGAGGTCTACCAGCGCCCGGCGACACCTTTCGTCTACGGTTTCCTCGGCGCGGTCAACCGCTTCGAGGGGCGCGTGGACAGCGGCATCGTGCGCGTCGGCGACCAGACGCTGGCGCAGGGCGCGGCCGCCGCGATCGAAGGCGCGCAGCAGGGCCTGGTGCAGGCCTACGCGCGTCCGCACGAGCTGGTCATCATCCCGGCGCAGGACGCGCCGGGCCTGCCGGCCACCGTCGAGCGCGTGCTGAGCTTCGGTGCCGCCGCGCGCGTGGAACTGCGCGGCGCCTCGGGTGAGCACCTGGAAGCGGAACTCAGCCGCGAGCAGGCCGAGGCGCTGCAGCTGTCCTCCGGCCAGCAAGTGCGGCTGCAGGCCTCGCGCCTGAGCCTCTTCGGCATCGATCAGGCCGCCTGATCCCCCTCGATCAGCGAGCCGCAGAGCGCGCGATCCCGCGAGTCCTCCGACCATGAATCTCCAACAGCTCCGCATCGTCCGGGAGGCGGTGCAGCAGAACTTCAACCTGACCGAGGTGGCGGCCGCGCTGTTCACCTCGCAGTCAGGCGTGAGCAAGCACATCAAGGACCTGGAGGACGAGCTCGGCGTCGAACTCTTCCAGCGCCGCGGCAAGCGCCTGCTCGGGCTCACGGAGCCGGGCAAGGAGCTGGCGGTCGTCGTCGACCGCATGCTGCAGGACGTGCGCAACATCAAGCGGCTGGCGCAGCAGTTCAGCAGCGCCGATCAAGGCCAGCTGACCATCGCGACCACGCACACGCAGGCGCGCTACGCGCTGCCGCAGGTGGTGGCGCGCTTCAAGGCCGCGTATCCGCGCGTGCACCTGGTGCTGCACCAGGGCAGTCCGTCGGAGATCGTATCGCTGCTGCAATCCGGCGAGGCCGACATCGGCATCGCCACCGAGGCGCTCGGCAAGGACGACGCCTTCGTCACCTTCCCGTTCTACGAATGGCGGCACGCGGTGGTCGTGCCGGAGGGACATCCGCTCATCGGCCAGCCGCTGACGCTGGAAGCGCTGGCCGAGCAGCCGCTCATCACCTATCACGAGGGCTACACCGGCCGTGCCCGCATCGACGCGAGCTTCGCGGCGGCGGGACTGGCGCCGGACGTGGTGATGTCGGCGCTCGACGCGGACGTCATCAAGACCTACGTGCAGGTTGGCCTGGGCGTGGGCGTGATCGCGGCGATGGCCTTCGAGCCGACGCGCGACTCGGGCCTGCGCCTGATCGATGCGAGCCATCTCTTCCCCGCCAACACGACGCGCATCGCGCTCAAGCGCGGCCACTACCTGCGGGGCTTCGCCTATCGCTTCCTGCAGGAATGCGTCGCCGAGCTGACCGAGGACGCGGTGCGCGAGGCGATGGATCCGGACGCCTGAGCGCTCGCGCGCCGCTTCGCGTTGCGTTGCGCCGTGCGCTGGTTTGCATAGGCGCGGCACGCGGGATTGCTTATCGATTTTTGTTGGAGGACATGGGAGGCGCGGATTCGAATAATCAATCCGCATAAGCAAGCGACTTTCGAGGCTTGCACACGAAGCCCCCCATGAACTTCCAGCAACTCCGATCCGTCCGCGAGGCCCAGCGCCGCAACTTCAACCTGACCGAGGTGGCGCAGGCGCTGCACACCTCGCAGCCCGGCGTGAGCCGGCAGATCCGCGAGCTCGAGGACGAGCTCGGCATCGACATCTTCGTGCGCGCCGGCAAGCGCCTGACCGGCTTGACCGAGCCGGGCCGCAACGTGATGCCCATCGTCGAGCGGCTGCTGCGCGAGGCCGAGAACCTGCGCCGCGCCGGCGAGGATTTCGCCCGCGCCGACAGCGGCCATCTGCGCATCGCCGCCACGCACAGCCAGGCGCGTTACGCGCTGCCGCCGGCGGTGCGCGACTTCCGCGAATCGCATCCGGAGGTCAGCCTGCAGTTCACGCAGGGCTCGCCACAGCAGGTGGCGCGGCTGCTGATCGATGGCGAGGCCGACATCGGCATCGCCACCGAGGCGCTGGCGCTGCATCCGCAGTTGCTGACGCTGCCGTGCTACCGCTGGACCCACACCGTGCTGGTACCGCCGGGGCATGCGCTCGAGGCGGAAGCCGCCGCCGGCACGCCGCTGACGCTGGAGCGCCTGGCGCAGTTCCCGGTCATCACCTACGAGACCGGCTACACCGGCCGCTCGCACATCGACGACGCCTTCGCCAAGGCGGGGCTGGACCTGGACGTCGTGCTGGTGGCGATGGACGCGGACGTGATCAAGACCTACGTCGAACTGGGGCTGGGCGTGGGCATCGTCGCCGCCATCGCCTTCGACGAGGAGCGCGACCGTCACCTGCGCGCGATCGACGCGCGCCATCTCTTCGCCGACAACCTGACGCGGCTCGCGGTGCGGCGCGATGCCTACCTGCGCGACTACGTCTACGCCTTCATCGAGACCTTCGCGCCGCCGCTGACGCGGGATCTGGTGGAGCAGGCACGCGCCGTGCCGGGCGGCTCCGATTGATCCATTCACTCCCACAAGGAAGACCCTCTTGAAGCCCATCGTCCAGCACGCGGCCCGCCTCACCCGGCCGGCCGCCACGCTGGTGGCCGCCCTGGCCGCCGCCTTCCCCGCCTTCTTTCCAGTCACCCACGCCTTCGCCCAGGAAGCCGTTCCGGCAAAGGACGCGCCGCTGCCCTCGGTGATCGTCACCGGCTCGCGCATCCTGCGCGTCAACAGCGAAGGCCCCAGCCCGGTCACCGTGATCAAGGCCGAGGACATCGACCGGCTGGGCTACAAGAACGTCTCCGACGTGCTGAGCAACCTGACCGAGAACACCGGCTTCACGCAGGGCGAGGACTTCGGCAACACCTTCACGCCGGCGGCCAATGCGATCAGCCTGCGCGGGCTCGGCCCCAACCACACGCTGGTGCTGGTCAACGGCCGACGCGTCGCCGACTACCCGACCGCCTATGAAGGCTCGGTCAACTTCGTCAACATCGCCAACATCCCGTCGGCGCTGATCGACCGCATCGAGGTGCTCAGCGGCGGCGCGTCGGCGGTGTATGGCTCGGACGCGATCGCGGGCGTGGTCAACATCGTGCTGAAGAAGCGCGTCGATGACATCACCGTCAACCTGCGCGCCGGCGCCACCGAGCGCGGCGGCGGCGAGAACGCGCGCGCCCAGATCACCGGCGGCTTCGATGGCGGCCGGCTGCAGGGCGTGTGGGGCGTGGAACTCAGCGGCCGCGAGCCGATCTGGAGCCGCCAGCGCGACTTCATGGCCGACACGACGCTGAGCGGCGCCGCGCCGACGGTGGTCTTCGGCCGCCGCGACGCCTCGACCGGCAAGTACCTGACGCCGGCCGACGGCTGCGCGGCGGCGGGCAGCCTCTTCGAAGGCTCGACCAGCGCGTACACCGGCAAGAGCGGCACGTACTGCGGCAGCGGCCGCGCCTCGCCGAGCTTCTGGACCACGCAGACCGGCAACCGCAGCGCGCAGGCGGCGGGCGGGCTGACCTGGTCGCTGGATCACGGGCTGGAACTGTTCGCCGAGGGCCAGTTCGGCTGGGCCCGGACCGAGAACAACACCCGCGGTCCGAGCTGGACCTCGGACGTGGTGGGCAACAGCTACTTCCGCAACGCGACGACCGGCCTGCTGGAGACCTGGACGCGGCGCTTCGCGCCCGAGGAGCTCGGCGGGGTCGACCGCTTCAACCGCAAGTGGCAGGACTCGACGCACAACGTCGTCATCGGCGCGCGCGGCGAGCTGAGCGGCAGCTGGACCTTCGAGGTCGCGGCCAACAGCTCCTACTACCTGAACCGCACGACCACGCCGCGGCTGCTGTCGGGCATCGATCAGCTGCTGCTCGGCCCGCGGCTCGGCACCGAGGCGGACGGCACGCTGATCTACGCCGCGGATCCGGCGCGGCTGTTCCGGCCGCTGACGCCGCAGGAGATCGACGGCGTCACCGGCCGCAGCTGGACGCGCAATGCGAGCTGGAGCCAGCAGCTCAGCGCCAGCGCCAGCGGCGAGTGGTTCACGCTGCCCGGTGGCCCGGTGAAGACGGCCGTGGTGGCCGAGGCCGGCCTGCAGGGCTTCCGCAACGAAGCCGATCCGCAACTGGGCGCCGGCGTGTTCTACAACACGAGCAACTCGCCGGCGGTGCGCGGCACGCGCGACCGCCTGGCGCTGGGCGGCGAGTTGAACGCGCCGATCACCAAGCAGCTCACCGCGACGGTGGCCGCGCGGCATGATCGCTATCACTTCGCCGGCCGCAACGACGGCAGCACGACCTACAACGCGGGCCTGGAGTTCAGGCCGCTGTCCACGCTGCTGCTGCGTGCGCAGCACGCGACCAGCTTCCGTGCGCCGGACATGAATTACATCTTCGCGCAGCAGACCAAGGGCTATTACTCGTCGTCCACGGACTACTACCGCTGCGCGCAGGCGGGCCAGCCGGTGTCGAGCTGCGACTTCGCCAACGTCTCGCCAGGCTTCAACTACGTGCGCACCGGCTCGTCGGACCTGAAGTCGGAGCGTGGCCGCTCTTGGGGCCTGGGCGCGGTGTGGCAGCCGGCGGCGTCCTTCGACCTGTCGGTGGACCTGTGGAAGATCGCGATCCGCGACCTGGTCACGGATCTGAGCGCCGATGGCCTGCTGCGCACCGAGGCCGACTGCCGGGCCGGGGCCAAGGACATCCAATCGCCGACCTGCAAGGACGCGATCGACCGCATCCGCCGCAATCCCGCCGACGCGCTGGTGCGGCCGGGCGAGGTGGCCGAGATCCGCGTCAATCCGATCAACGCCTCCAACGAATCGACCTGGGGCATCGACGTCGGCACGCGCTACAGCTGGTCGCTCGAGTCCTGGGGCCGCTGGACGGTGGACGCGAAGTACACCAAGGTGAGGAACTTCAAGTACCAGCAGTTCGCCGGGGACGAGAACGCCAACATCGTGGGCACGCGCGACTTCACCGACTGGCCGAGCCGGCTCAATGCCAGCGTGAACTGGAAGATCGGCGACTGGTCGCACACGCTCTCGGCGCAGCGCAATGGCCGGATTCCCGGCGAGGAGAGCGGCGCGTGGGTCGGTCCGTACTGGAACGTCAACGCCAGCACCGCCTGGCAGGTCGGCCGCAACACGCGGCTCAGCCTGATCGTCAACAACGTGTTCGACAAGATCCGCCGCGACCCGAGCGCGACCTGGCCGTACTACCCGGTGGGCTACTACCTGCCGCATGGCCGCCAGGGGTGGATCGAACTGGAACACCGCTTCGGCGCCTGATCCGATCGCCGGCTCGACCGTGCCGGCGCGGGGCCGCTCCTCACGAGGGGGCGGCCCTTTTTTCATCTTCGCGAGCGGCTGCAAAGCAAAGCAGAACTTCTTCGTTCACAGCTTCTGTGCGCTTGCCTACATTGAGCGCTCCCCCAACCCCGCCATGAGAAGAATCCCGTGAACGTCATTCGCCGCTCCGTCTCGCTGCTTGCCACCGCCGCTCTGCTGGGCGGTGCGCTGATGCCCTTGGCCCAGGCGCAGGGCTCGGTCACGCTGCTCAACGTCTCCTACGACCCGACGCGTGAGCTGTACCAGGACTTCAACGCGGCCTTCGCCAAATACTGGAAGGCCAAGACCGGCGAGACCGTGACGGTGAAGAACTCGCATGGCGGCTCGGGCAAGCAGGCGCGCTCGGTGATCGACGGCCTGGACGCGGACGTCGTGACGCTGGCGCTGGCCTACGACATCGACGCGCTGCACGACCACGGCAAGCTGGTGCCGGCCGACTGGCAGAAGCGTCTGCCGAGCAACGCCTCGCCCTACACCTCGACGATCGTGTTCCTGGTGCGCAAGGGCAATCCCAAGCAGATCAACGACTGGCCGGACCTGGCCCGCAGCGGTGTCGACGTCATCACGCCGAATCCCAAGACCTCGGGCGGCGCGCGCTGGAACTACCTGGCCGCATGGGCGTATGCGCTCAAGCAGCCGGGCGGCAACGCGGACTCGGCCAAGGCCTTCGTCAAGCGCATCTACGGCAACACGAAGGTGCTGGACTCGGGCGCGCGCGGCGCAACGACGACTTTCGTCGAGCGCGGCATCGGCGACGTGCTGATCGCGTGGGAGAACGAGGCCTACCTGGCGGTGAAGGAGCTGGGACCGGACAAGTTCCAGATCGTGACGCCGAGCCTGTCGATCCTGGCGGAGCCGCCGGTGTCGGTGGTGGACAAGACGGTGGACAAGAAGGGCACGCGCAAGGTGGCGCAGGCCTACCTGGAATACCTGTACTCGGCCGAAGGGCAGGAGATCGCGGCGAAGAACTACTACCGGCCGCGCGACGCGAAGGTCGCGGCGAAGTATGCGAAGCAGTTCGCGCCGGTGAAACTGGTGACGATCGACGAGGTCTTCGGCGGCTGGCGCAATGCGCAGAAGACGCACTTCGACGACGGCGGCGTTTTCGACCAGATCAACGCGGCGCGCTGAGTCCCCCAGAGGACTGCGCCAACGGCATTCAAGTTTGTCTCCTCGGTCGGTCTCGGACGCGGCTCACGCGGCGTCAAAGGCATCCTGACCGTTCGCTCTGTGCGAGCAGCCCCGCTGGCAATGGCCAGTGGGGCTTTTTTTCGCCTCCCCCCTCAGATTGCCTCGGGGAGTGATCAAGTGCCGCTCCGGATGCAACGCGCTGCGGAGCGGCCCTCGGGCGCGCTCGGCGATGCCCGTATGCTCGCCGCCGTGATTCACACCCCTTCGATCCGCGCGGCGCTCACCGTCGTGCTGCTGGCCGCCTCGCTGGCCGGCCGGGCCGCGCTTGCGCAGAGCGGAGCGGCGACGCCAGCCGCGCCCCTCGTCACGGTGACGAAGATCACCTGGCTCGCCTCCGATCTCTCGCCGCGCACGGGCAGCGGTCGAGCCAGCGGCGTCGCCGGCCGCGTGGTCGCCTATCTTGGCAAGCACTGGCCCGGCGTCGAGCACGAGATCCTGCTGGCCAACGCCAAACGCAGCTGGCAGATGATCGAGAACGGCGACGAGGTCTGCCGCGCCAACGTCGTCCGCACGCCCGAGCGCGAGAAGGTCGCCTACTTCATCAACACCCAGCTCACGCCGCCGCCGCAGCTCATCGTGCGGCGCGACCGCCTGTCGCATGTTCCGCGCAACGCCGCCGGCGAAGTGCTGCTGCCCAGGCTGCTGGCGGACCGCACGATGCGCGGCGCGATCGTCGATGGCCGCCGTTATGGGCAGGCAATCGATGAGCTGCTCGCCGCCCGGCCGGCCCGCAGCGCGGTCACGTTCTATTCGCCGAAGGACTTCGGCGCGCGCGTGCTGCAAATGCTCAGCCTCGATCGCGCCGACTACTCGATCGATCAGGACATGGCGCTCGTGATGGTCGGCAATCCGGCCGACCTGGTCTCCGTGCCGATCAACGGCGCCAGCGAGTTCGTGATGGCCGGCATCGCCTGTCCGCGCACCCCCTGGGGACTCGCCGCGATCCGCGGCGTCGACAAGGCCTATGGCCGGCCCGAAGGCGCCGCCGATCTGCGCGAAGGGCTCATGCACTGGCTCACGCCCGAGACCCAGGCCCACTACGCCGCCCGCTTCGACGCGTTCTATCGCGAACGCGCCAAGCCCTCCCACATCGAGCCCTGAGCGGCGAGCGGGCCGCCAGCGCTCAGGCCTGCCGCTCGACGCGATTGCGTCCGCCGTCCTTGGCGCGATAGAGCGCCTGATCCGCGCGCCCGAGCAGTTCCTCGACACGCAGGTCCTCCGGCCGCAGCGCCGTCACGCCGAAGCTCGCGGTCAGCGAGGCCGGCGGCGATCCAACCTGAAGTTCCAGCCCGCTGGTCTCGATGTGATGGCGCAGCCGCTCGACCAGGTGAGCCGCGTCCTCCATCGAGGTTTGCGGCAGCAGCAGCGCGAACTCCTCGCCGCCGAGCCGTCCCAGCAGGTCCTGCTTGCGCACGATCTGTGCGCACAGCTGCACCAGGTGGCACAGCGCCGCGTCGCCGCGCGCATGGCCCAGCGTGTCGTTGATGCGCTTGAAGTGGTCCACGTCCATCATCACCAGCGCCATCTCCAGCCCGTAGCGCCGGCTGCGCGCCAGCTCCGCCTCGGCCTGCTCCAGGAAGCTGCGGCGGTTGGCCGCGCCCGTGAGCGCGTCCGTCGTCGCCAGCCGCTGAAGCTCCAGCTCCAGACGCTTGCGATCGGTGAAGTCCACCAGCGTGCTCAGCACCGACGGCGCGCCGTCGTAGTTCACCGGCACCTGCGACAGCAGGATCCACAACTCGCTGCCATCGGCCGCGAGCAGGCACAGCTCCTCGCCCTGCAGCCGGCCCTCCTGGTGGAACTTCTGCTGCATGCGGTCGCGGTCATGCGGGTCGCGGTAGAAGCTGATCGCTGGCTTGCCGACAAGGTCATCCAGCGAGCGCCCCGCGATGTCCGCCGACGGCTGGTTGGCGTAGACGATCAGCGCATCGTGATCGCGCGTCACCACCATCGGGATCGGCGCGTGATCCAGCACCGCGCGCAAGCGCTCCTCGCTGTCGGCCAGTTCGCGCGTGCGCTGCGCCACGCGGCGCTCCAGGCTGGCATTGAGTTCCTGCAGCTCGGTCACGAGCCGCGCGTTGTCCACCGCGTTGACGACGTTGGCGCACAGCAGTTCCAGGAAGCTGACCCGCGCCTCGGTGAACACGCCTGCCGCCGCCGCGTTCTCCAGATAAAGCGCGCCGACGGTCTGTCCCTGCTTGAGCAGCGGCAGCGCCAGCACCGAGCGCGGCGGGGCCGCGTGGCGCTGGAAGTAGTCCTCCATCGTCGCGAGGCCGCGCGCGTCGACGATCAGCTCACGGCGGCCATCGCGCAGCACGCGGCCCATCAGCGCCAGCGGCAGCTGTTGACCGGCTCGCTCCAGCGGCAACTGTTCGAGCAGATGCAGCTTGGGCTGCTCGCCCAGGATCGCCTCGGCCTGCAGCACCCAGCGCGTGACGCCGGCCGAACCGCTCGCGAGCACGATCGCGGCACGCTGCGCGCCGGCGTTCTCGGCGACGACCTCCAACAGCCGGCGCAGCAGCCGCGGCAGGTCCGGCTGACTGCTGATGGCCTGCACCGCCTTCGTCAGCGTGCTGAGGTCGGCGGCATCGCCGCGGATCTCTACCGAGGGAGCGATGCCGCTGGCTGGCACGCCGCCCGGTGCTCCCCCTGCTTCCCCGTGGCCATCGAGCGATCCCGGCATCGCCAGCGCTTCGCCCGCGAGCGCGATCACGCCCCAGTCCTTCCACGCCTGCTGCAGGCGCTGCCGCGCGTGGCCGGCGCGCGGCGGATCGCGATCGCGCCACCACGCGGCTTGCGCGCGCAGCACCGCCGCGGCATCCAGGGGCGTGCCGTGCGGACCTTGCGCCGCCTCGAGCGCGCCATCGAGCAGTCGCTCGATCTCTTCGTCCGGCGCCTGCGCGAGCATCGCCTGCTGCGCGAGCAGCAGTGCGACGCGCTCGCGCAGATGGCCCGGTCCCGCGTCCCGCCAGCGGCGCAGGCGCGTCAGCGCGTCCTCCTCGAGCGCCTGATCGCGCTCGCCGCCGGCCAGCGCGACGCGCTGCGCCGCCCATGCCGCGATGAACAGCAGCAGCGACTGCGCGTGCATGCCGCGCCCCGCGGCGAACAGGGCGCGTGCCTCCTTCGCCAGGCGCAATGCGGGCTCTGGCCGGTCGGCGACGAAATGCAGCACGGCCTGCCAGCCCTGCAGGAACATCAGTCCGGTCTGATCCTGGCGCTCGCCGTAGGTCCGCGCGAGGGCCTCCATCCCGTCGAAGCCCTCGTCGGGCAAGCGCGGACGCTGCAAGGCGCGCACGAGCTCGAGCAAGGCGTCCTCGTAGTCCGCGGCGACCGGCTGGCGCATCGCGCGCAGGCGCTGGCCGTGCGTCACGAGCTGCTGCTCGAGCGCCGCCAACGGCGTGCCGGCGAGGAAGGCATGCGCGTCGTGCACATAGAGGCCCAGGCCCGCATGCCGAAGGTTGCCGAACTCCAGCCCATTGCGATGCGTCTGCATCAGGCCATCCATGCTCACGTGCAGGCCTTGCACCCAATGGCTGAGGAAGGCGTGGAACGAGAAGCCCGCATGCGCGAAGACCTGCATCCAGCCATGGCGCTCCACGAGCGCCGTCGACATGCGTCCGAGGTCATGCGCGAAGCGGTAGTCGCCGAGGAACTCCGCGCACATCAGCCCGAGCACCGAGTACGCCGACAGCGCCTGCGGCACATGCCCGTGGTCCACCATCAGCCGCACCTGGAACAGCGTCAGCAACGGCAGCAGCGCCGGCCGCACGATGTAGGCGGCGGCGGTCATCTTGGCGGCGATGGAGATCAGCAGCAGGCGCTGCTCGTCGCGCATGGGCGCGCGCTGCGCCAGCGTGTCCAGGCCGATCGCCGCGATCTCCTGCTGCAGCGCGGCCAGCAGCGCCATCACCGAGGCCATCGGATCCGGGCCGGCGGTGCTCGGCAACTGGGCGCCGAGCAGCAGGAACAGCTCGAGCCCAAGGTCGACGGTCTCGGCGAGCCGGCCTTGCGCGTAGAAGGCCTCCATGCGCACCTCGAGCAGGCGAGCCCGCTCCGCGTTGTCGCGCGCGTCGGCGAGCGCCGACTCGAGCAGCGCATCCATGCGTGCCGGGCGGCCTGCGAGGTAGGCCATGCGCGCCGCGTGATGCAGCCAGGCGGCGCGATGCGGCGAGGTCGGCGCGAGCTCGAGCGCCAGCTCGGCGTAGTCGGCCGCGGGCTCGAACGCCGCGGCATCCATCGCCTGCCGCGAGGCCTGCGCGTTGAAGCCGGCGAGCGCCTGCCGTTCGCGCCCGTCGTGGGCATCGCGCAGCAGCATGCGCGACGCGTTCAGATGGTGCAGCGCGGTGTAGGGCAGCGGCGCGCCGGGTTGCGCGGCCAGGTGGCTGTCACGCAACAGGCGCCCGATGCGCAGCTGCAGCGCCGGCCGCTGATCGGCGGCGATGCGCTGCAGCGCCGCCTCCTGCACGCGGTCATGCGCGAAGGCATAGCGGACCGACTCGCTCGCCTGGCCTTGCAGCTGCGGCGCGTAGCGGTAAAGCGCGCTCGCCGGCACCAGCAGCTGTGCCTGCAACGCGGGCAGCAGGTCCACGGCGAGCGTCTCGGGCGCCACGTCCAGTGCGACGGCCAGGTTGTCGAGACTGAAGCCCGCGCCCAGCAGCGCGGCCACGCTCAGCGCCTGGCGCGTCGCGTCGGGCAGGCGCTCGAGCTGTTGCAGCATCAGCGCGACGACGTTGTCCGCCGTGCGCGTCGCCGCGATCCGTTCAAGCGCGTGGTCCCAGCGCTGCGCGGCCGGGTCGTAATGGATCAGGCCGCGGCGGACCAGGTCCTCCAGCAGCCGTCGCAGGAAGAAGGGATTGCCCGCCGTGCGCGTCTGGCAAAGCCGGGCCAGCTCATCCAGGCCGTCGTCCTCGGCCTCGGGGTCGCGATGCAGGCTATCGGCGATCAGGTGACGCGTGTCATCGAGCCCCAGCGGCCCCACGCGCAGCGGCGTGAAGCGCTCGCCCAGCTGCTGGCGCAGCTCGGTCAGCTCCTGCGCGATCGGATGCCCGGGCGGAATCTCGTTGTCGCGATAGGCGAGCACGAACAGCGTGTGCCGCAGCGTCGCGTCGTTCAGGCATTCGCGCAGCAGCCGGCGCGACGCGCGATCGGCCCACTGCCAGTCATCGAGGAACAGCGTCTGCGGCTCGCCCTCGCGCGCGAGCGCCGCGAAGCCCTGGCTGACGCTGCGCAGGAAGCGGTTCTCTGCCTCAGCCGGTCCGACGGGCACCAACGGCGCGTCGAGCGTCAGGAGCGGCGCCATCTCTGGCAGCGCCTGCGCCAGCAGCGCGGCATTCGCGCCCAGGCGCTCGCGCAGCCGCTCGCGCCATGGGGTCTGCAGGGCCATCGGCAGCGCCAGCACCAGCGCCGCCCGCTGCTGCAGCAGATGCAGCAGCGGCCCATAGGGGCGGTCCTGGCCGTACTGGTTGAACTTCGCCGCTGCGAAGTGCCCGCGCTGGGCGAGCAGGCTGCGCTGCGCCGCGAGCACCAGCGCCGTCTTGCCGATGCCTGAGAAGCCGGCGACGGCCACCAGGCCCGGGCCGGCGGCATGGCCCCGCGCGGCCTCGTCGAAGGCCTGACCCAGCTGAGCCTGCGCGGACTCGCGGCCGTAGAGCCGGCCGCTCGGCTGGAAGCGCACCGCCGCATCGCCATGGCCGGCCTCGAAGCCGGGCAACGCGCGGCCCTGCCGCAGCGCCGCCTGACACAGCTGCAGATCGTGACGCAGCGCCTGATGGCTCTGATAGCGGCCTTCGGGCTCTTTGTGCAGGCAATGCGCCACCACCTGCGCCAAGGGCGCGAAGACCTGATGGTTGCGCGCCGTCGCCATCGGCGCGGCGACGGCGAGGTGCGCATGGACTGCTCGCGCAGGATCCTCGACGCTGAATGGCGGCGCGCCGGTCAGCGCCTCCAGCAGCGTGGCGCCCAGGCTGTAGAAGTCGGCGCGGTAGTCGACATCGCGGCTCATGCGGCCGGTCAGCTCCGGCGCGAGCGTCGCGAGCGAGGCCTCGATCAGCTCGGCCCGCTGCACCAGCGGGCGTTCGCGTTCGATCTCGGCGGCCAGGCCCAGGTCCGCGATCAGCGTCCGGCCTTCCTCACGGCCAGCGCCGGGCAGCAGCAGGATCTGTCCGGGTCCGAGATTGCGATGGATCAGCCCATGGCCGTGAAGGTGTCGCAGCGCCTCGACCAGATCGAGCGCGATCTGGATCAACTCGTCGTTGTCCAAGGTGCCGCGGCGCAGGCGGTGGCGCAGCGTTTCCGCGCCGAGCGCTGGCAGCAGCAGCGCGGGGCGGCCGTCGTGCTCGATCAGGGCCGCGGGGCGAAGGACGAAAGCGGGCTCCAGGCGCTGCGCCAGCTCGTGCTCGCGGCGCAGGCGCGCGATGGCGGCGGGTTCGGCGTGGGTGTCGCGCAGGCGCTTGAGCACCGCACTGCGGCCGGCGCCATCGCCGACTTGGACGACCTCGGTCCGGCGGCCCTGGTGGAGCGTCCGCTCCGTCTGCCAAGCCCCTGGATCGGCCGCCTCCCACGCTGCTCTGTCCGTCATCCCGTCCGCTCTCTGTTGTCGTCAGACTGTAACGGCAGGACACGGCGCACTCGCGCCGATTCGCCCTCAAGCGGCCCCCGAATCGGGGAGGAAGCGGAAGAAAGCGACAGTTCAGGCGCCGCCACGGACTCAACTCCCTCGCCCCCGAAAGGCGCGAGGGGGAAATGCGCGCGCGAATCGCGCGGCGCAGGTGATCTTCGGCAGCTCAGCTCCCGTACTTGATCGAGCACCCGTAGGGCTTGGTGCTGGCGTGGGTCACCTTCTTGCCGGCCGCGAGCTCGCTCAGCGCGGTCTTCACATAGGGATCGGCCTTGGCGATATCGTCGACCTTCGCCGTCGCGATGCTGTCGATGCCCCCCTTGTAGACCAGCACGCCTTGCGGATTCACGATGAACAGATGCGGCGAGGTCTGCGCGCCATAGCTCTTGCCGATCTGGCCGCTCGGATCGAGCAACACCTGCGTCGGCGCGGCGCCGCGATCCTTGTTCAGCTTGATCGCCGTCGGGCCGTCGACGTTGCCCTGCTGGCCCGGCGCCGACGAGATCACCTGCAGCCACACCACGCCCTGCGCGGTCGCTTCCTTCTGCAGCGCGGGGATGTTGCCGCTGCCGTAATGCTTCTTCACGTAGGGGCACTCGTGGTTGGTCCACTCCAGCACGACGGTCTTGCCCTTGTAGCTGTCCAGCGTCACGGTCTTGCCGTCAGCCGTGGCCGCGCTGAAGGCGGGCGCGGGCTGGTCCAGCTGCGCTTGCGCGAGCACGGGACCGGTCACCGCCATCGACGCGGCGAGCGCGGCGGTGGCCAGCACGGCGCGGCGCGACCAGGTGGCCGGCATGGAGGAAGCGGTGGTCGAAGCGTTCATCGCAGGAATCTCCAGGTTGGGGCTCGCTTCAAGGAGCCGTTCGGGGAGCGGTTCAACGGACGGCGGCCTCTCCGGCGCGCAGCGCCGAAGTGACGATGCCAGGCGTCAGCACCTGCGGCAGCACTTGCGCACTGCTGCCGGCGCCGGCGGGATAGAACAGGTACAGCGGCACGCCGCTGCGATCGTGCTGCTTGAGCAAGGCCGTGATGCGCGGATCCTGGCGCGTCCAGTCGCCCTTCAGGTAGGTCACGCCCTCGCGGGTGAAGGCCTCGCGCACCTCCTGCGTGGACAGCGCCACGCGCTCGTTGACCAGACAGGTGATGCACCAGGACGCGGTCAGATTCACGAACACCGGCTTGCCTTGCGCGCGCAGCTCCGAAAGGCGCTCTGGCGAATAGGGCTCGTGCCCCTCAGCGGCAGCGGCGATGGCCGAGTCCTTGGATGAAGACGTCTCGCCGCCATTCATCGCCGGCAACGAGGGCACCAGCGCGACAGCACCGATGACCGCTGCCAGCGCGGCGCCCGCCCCCGTCCAGCGCCATTGGGCCGATGCATGGCGGCTCACCATGCGGACCCAGGCGGCCAGCGCGATCAACACCATGCCGGAGAGCACGATCAGCACGCCCAACGGTCCGGCCTGCTGCGCGAGCACCCACACGAGCCAGATCGCCGCCGCGAACATCGGGAAGGCGAGGGCCTGCTTGAGCACCTCCATCCACGGGCCAGGACGCGGCATGCGGCGCTGCAGCGCGGGCCAGCAGGCCAGAGCCAGATAGGGCAGCGCCAGGCCGAATCCCAGCGACAGGAACACCGCCATCAACTGCGGCCCCGGCTGCGCCAGCGCGAAAGCCATCGCCGCGCCCATGAAGGGCGCGGTGCAAGGCGTGGCCACGACCGTCGCGAGCACGCCGGTGAAGAAACTGCCGGCCAGACCGGGCCTGCTGGCCAGGCTTTGCCCGATGCCGGCGAAACCGCCACCGATCTGCAGATGGCCGGCCAGCGACAGGCCGAGCACGAACATCAGCCAGGCGAGCAGCAACACGAACACCGGGGAATGAAACTGGAAGCCCCAGCCGATGCTGCCACCGGCGCTGCGCAAGGCGAGCAGCACCGCGCCCAGGGCGGCGAAGGCGATCAGCACGCCGGCGGTGTAGGCCACCCCTTGGCGCCGGTGCTCGCTCGCACTGCCTTGCAGGAAGCCGAGCGCCTTGATCGCGAGCACCGGAAACACGCACGGCATCAGATTCAGGATCAGGCCACCGATCAACGCCAGACCCATCGCGGTCCACAGGCCGAGCGCGGAAGCACTCGCCATCGCTGGCCCGGGCGCTGGCGACGGCGCGTTCCCGTTGAGCACCGGCATGCGGACTTCCCAGGCCTGGCCATCGACGAGCAAGAGCCCCTCGAGCACTTGTCCGGCCGGCGCAGGCTGTTCGCCGACGGGCATGCGAAGGCGCCATGCATCGCCGTCGCGATCGAGGCGTGGCTTTGCCGCGTGCTGGATGCGGCCCCAGTCATTGGGTATGAACAGCGCTTGTCTCGCCTGCGCGGTCGCAGCGACGGGCCAGCTGACGACGAGCTCCTTTCCATCGACGCGAGCGGACGCATCGAAGCTTGCCTTCGCGGGCAATGAGGACAGCGCTGTGGACAACGTCGCCGCATCCGGGGAAGGCGTTGCCGAGGCGGCCACCGGCAATGACAGGGCGAGCGTCGCTTGTTGCGGGATGCATTCCTCGCGACAGACGAGCCAGTTCGCTTCGGCGGTGAGGGCGACGGAGGTGCCGGGGGTCAGGCTATCGGGGAGGTGGATCTCGGTGAGCAGGAGGACTTGCGCTTCGTAGCCGTAGTTGGTGATGGGGCCGACGTCGAAGCGTTTGGGTGCGGGCCAGTGGATGTCGCTGGCGGTGATGTTCTTTGGGAGTTGCCAGTCGATGCTGGTGGGCTGTCCTGAGTCGCCGGGGTTTTTCCAGTAGGTGTGCCAGTGAGGCGAGATGCGTTGTTCGAGGGCGACCAGGACGGTTTGTCCGGGCGAGACCTGCGAGGACGCGCTGATGAGGCGGACTTCGACTTCGCCGGTGGATGCGCGATCTGAGGGTGACGCGGCGGCGGGCAGCGCGACGCCGATGCTCAGGCCGAGGCACGCGATGGCGGCGATGGATCGCAGGCGGGACGGATCGAAGCGCGGCATGGCGGCGATGCTAGGGAATGGTTGAAGCGCTCACAAGGCGTCGTTTCCTTGTTTCCTTACTTCGTGGATTCGAAGAAACCGTGGGAGTGGTTTTCCCTTGATTGCCGCTCTCCGTGATTCGCGAACGAAAGGGGAGTCAGCGAATGGTTATGGGGCCGGAATGATGCGAGGGGGTCCTGGAGGGAGCCCCCTCGCGTCGTGGAGAGCCCGCGCTTGGCCGTCCGGGGTCATGGGCCCTCTCAAACGCCAAAAACTCTTCGAAAAAATACGCAGACCCTGACACCCCCTGCCAGGAAAACGGCGCTCTTCAGCCGTTCGGAATATCGGGTTCAACGAGCTGCGTGAGGAGGGTCAGCGACTCCTGCCAGCCCAGGTAGCAGGCCTGGGACGGGATGACGTCGGGGATGCCTTCCTGGGTGACCTGCATTTCGGTCCCGCAGAAGACCTGAGTCAGCTCGATGGTTGTGGTCATCTCGCCGGGCAGGTTGGGGTCATCGAAGCGGCTGGTGTATCGGAGTTTGCGGCCGGGTTCGAGTTCGAGGTATTCCCCGCCGAAGGTGTGGCTGCCGCCGGCGGAGATGTTGGTGAAGGACATGCGCCAGGTTCCGCCGACTTTGGCTTCCATGTGATGCATGGTCCCGGTGAACCCGTGGGGTGGCAGCCATTTGCACATGGCCGCGGGGTCGGTGAACGCGCGGTACACGCGTTCTGGCGGTGCCTTGAGGACGCGGTGCAGGCGGATGGTGAAGGGCATTGAGGTCTCCCTGGTTCTGGATGGAACGAGGGGCTGACCATAGTCCTGGAACGTGTCCGGCGCGAGACTCCGCGCCCCTGACAGGGATTCCCCGAGGGGGCTCAGACCGAGAACGACCACTCCAGGATGCTGGCGCGCTCGGGGCGGCGCTCGCGGGCGGCGCGGGCGCGGGCGGCCTCGACCCAGCGCTTGGCCAGCGGGAACGGGCCGAAGCCGGACTCGGTGTTGATGTGTCCGACCAGGCCGATGTTGCTGTAGCTGCTGCCCCAGCGCGTGGCCCAGCGCAGGGCGCTGGAAGCGCTCATCCACGGGTCGTTCTGGCTCGCGATGATGGCTGTCGGGCGGCCCAGCCGTTGGTGCGGCAGGCTTTCGGCGAGGCCGAACTTGTCGGGCTCGGCCGGTGCGACCAGCAGCGCCTCGCGCACCGGCGAGTCCGGATGCCGCTGCAGATGGTGCGCCAGCGCCAGGCAGCCGAAACTGTGCGCCACGGCGATCCATTCGCCCGGTCCGGCGTTGTCCAGCCGCGCCTGGATGCGCTCGGACCAGCGCTCCAGATCGGGATGGCTGAAATCCCGCTGACGCACGCGATGCGCGTCGCGGTATTGCTGCTCGAGCCAGCTCTGCCAATGCGCCGGCCCGCTGTCGTGCAGGCCGGGAATGATCAGCAGCCGAGGCTCGGTGCTCGCGGAGCGCTGCGACGCGCGAAGAGGGTAGAGCGCCATGACGGTCTCCTGGGCCGCGCTCAGAGCGTGGCGATCGACACCTCGGTGGACTTCACCAGCGCGACGACTTCCTTGCCGACCGTCAGCTGGAGTTCCTTCACCGAGCGCGTGGTGATGACCGACGTGACGATCAGTCCGCCGGCCGTCTGCACGTCGACTTCGGACACGACCGGGCCTTCGACGATCTCCTTGATGGTGCCGCGGAACTGGTTGCGGACGTTGATGGCGGTGATGCTCATGCGTGGGCTCCTGAAAAGATGGGGACCAGCTTAGGCAGCGGCGCTCATTTGCCGAACGAAGCGCTTTGCCGATGAACATGCGGCGCCCGCATATGGATCGCAGGGCGCCCGGGGCGCGGGAATCTCCGTTGCGGCCTGTCATGGAGCGACATGCACAATCGCCGATCCCCCGAGACAGGTTTGATGACATGAGTTCTTCCCTTGCGCGCGGCGTGGCCGCACTGTCGCTCTTGGCCGCCTGCTGCGGCTCGGCTTTCGGCTTCGGCGCCGTCGGCCACAACACCGTCGGCGAGATCGCCGCCCAGCTCATCAAGGGCCATCGCGCCGAGGCCGAAGTCAGGCGCATCCTCGGCCCGGTCTCGCTTCGGGACATCGCGGTCTGGGACGACTGCGTCAAGGGCATCGACACCGGCAACGACTTCAAGTACGCCGTCACCGGCCGCTTCCCGGAGTGCGCCGTGTTCGAGAACAACGCCGAGGAAGAGGCCCGGATGCGCGACTACGTGAAGCGCAACTTCGAGCAGTGCCAGCCCAAGCCCGGCGAGGAGTCCTGCAACAAGCAGTACCACTACGCCAACGTCGCCATCCAGCGCGGCCGCTATGTGCCCGGAGCGATCGGCACCAGCGATCACGACATCGTGCCGGCGCTCAAGGCCGCGATCCTCGTGCTGAGAACCGGCAAGCAGACGCCACCGATGGATTTCACCGAGCGTGACGCGCTCGCGCTGGTCGCGCATGCGATCGGCGACATGCATCAACCGCTGCACATGGGCTCGCTCTACCTGGACGGGGACGGCCAGCCGTACGACCCCGACAAGCAGGGCGCCGACGCGCAGACGCACACCGTCGGCGCCAATGCGATCACCCTGCCGCGGCCGGATGGCACGCCGGGCGGCAATCTGCACAGCTATTGGGATGGGCTCCCTGGGCGTCTGAGCGCGCAGCAGTTGGCAGCCATGCCGGCCCTGGCGAAAGAGGTGCCGCCGGCAACGGGGAATCCGGACGATTGGCCGGTGCAGTGGGCCAGCGAATCGCTGCTCGGCGCGAAGGAGGCCTTCGAGGGCATGAGCTTCGGCCCCCGACAGCAGAGTCTGCGGGGTCCGCGCTGGCTCGCCACGCCGCCGGCGGGCTACGAGGCCCGCAGTCTCGAGCAGACGCGCCAGAACGTGATCAAGGGCGGTGCGCGTCTGGCGCAATTGCTCGAGAGCATCTGGCCGGACCAGCCTGGCAAGAAGTGAGCATCGAGCTCGCCGAGCGAAGCCCCGCAGTGCGGGGCTTTTTTTCGTCCTGACGGACGAAAACGGTCTTGATGGCGGGCTTGTGCATAACCCTGGGGATGCGCGTTGAACAACTCCCCGGTTGTCCACACCGGATCCGGCGCGCCGCAACTTGTTGTCTGTTCATCCCGGCATTGCCCTGGGTCCGGCCCACATCCTTGCTCCGGTCGCAACTCGTTGACCTGGCAGGCAAATCGGGCGTTATCCACACCAACCCGCCAACACCTACCAATACGACCAAGGAGATATTCAACACAAGGGGATAAGAAAACCGGGCATGTCACACTTCCGGAATGTCTTTTTCTCCCGCTTCACTTTTCACCGCTTCGGCGGGGTTCGAGTCGGCGTGTCAGATCGATGCGCTCCCTCCTGGACACCGCGCCCGCGGTCTCCACGGCCACAGCTATCTGGCCACCGTTCGCGCCGAACTGCCCAGCGGCTGGGCGCCGTTCCCCGGTGGCGAGGTCCATGCGCTGCGCGACTGCCTCGAGCGCTGCGTCGCCCCGCTGGACCATGCGCTGCTGAACCAGCACATCACGCAACCCACCGACGAGAACATCGCCCGCTGGATCCGCCGCCGCCTCGAGACCGAGTTCCACGTTCCCGGCATCACGCAGGTCGGCATCCAGAGCACCTCGCATTCCGGCGTCGACCTGGACGCCAACGGTCACGCGCATGTCTGGCGGCGCTATCGCTTCCAGGCCGCGCATCAACTGCCCCACGTGCCGATGGGCCACAAGTGCGGCCGCATGCACGGACATGGCTTCGAGCTGATCCTGCACGCCAACCAGGACCTGGGCGAGCGCGACCTGAGCATCGACTACGACCACCTCGACGCCCTGTGGGCGCCGTTCCATGCGCAGCTCAACTACCAGTGCCTCAACGAGATCGAGGGCCTGTCCAATCCCACCAGCGAGTTGATCTCGTCCTGGCTGTGGGAGCGGCTGAAGCCTCAGCTGCCGGAACTGAGCTGGGTCACCGTCTACGAGACCGGCTCCAGCGGCGCCAACTTCGACGGCGAGCGCTACCGGATCTGGAAGGAATTCACCCTCGACAGCGCGGTCAAGCTCAACCGGGCGCCGTCGGAGCATCCGCTGGCCGGCATCCATGGCCATACCTTCACGCTGCGGCTGCATTTGAACGCGCCGCTGGACCAGGTGTACGGCTGGGCGATGGACTTCAGCGACGTGAAGCTGCTGTTCGATCCGATCTACAAGGCCATGGACCACCATCCCTTGCACGAACTGGCTGGATTGCCGGACTCGGACACCGCCAGCGTCGCCGCCTGGGTGCTGCGCCAGGCCAAGTCCCAACTCGAGCCGCTGGAACGCGTCGACCTCTACGAAACCCGCGGCAGCGGCGTCATCGTCAGCCACGGCCCGTTCGAGGAGCTGATTCCCGTATGACCTACGCCGTCAAGGAAATGTTCTACACGCTGCAGGGCGAGGGCGCCCAGGCCGGCCGTGCGGCCGTGTTCTGCCGCTTCGCCGGCTGCAACCTGTGGAGCGGCCGCGAGCAGGATCGCGCCACCGCCGTGTGCAGCTTCTGCGACACCGACTTCGTCGGCACGGACGGGCAGGGCGGGGGCAAGTTCGCCTCGGCGGACGCGCTCGCCGAGGCCATCGCTGCCAAATGGCCGATCGACGAGCACGGCCGCAAGACGGGCGCGCCGTACGTCGTCTGCACCGGCGGCGAGCCGCTGCTGCAACTGGACGGCCCGCTGATCACCGCGCTCAAGGCACAGGGTTTCGAGATCGCCGTCGAGACCAACGGCACCCAGCCCGCGCCCGAAGGGCTGGACTGGATCTGCGTCAGTCCCAAGGCCGACGCCGAGCTTGTCCTGACCAGGGGCCATGAGTTGAAGCTGGTTTATCCACAGCCGCTGGCCTTGCCCGAACGCTTCGCGGCGCTGCACTTCGATCACTTCTTCCTCCAGCCGATGGACTCGGTGCTGCAGAAGCAGAACACCAAGGCCGCCATCGCATATTGCATGGCGCATCCGCAATGGAAGTTGTCGATCCAGATGCACAAGGTCGTCGGCATCGATTGAGGCGCTTATCCACAGTCACGGGGCGCGTTAGCGCAACTCGAAGGGCGCTGTAAAGCCAACAAGGCTGTGGAAAACTTTCTCGCAACTGGGGGCTTCTCCACAGCCGGGCGCCTGTTCCCCGGTCTTGTTGTCTTTCCATGCAACGCCAACCAGGCCCTCCGCGCACACGGTTGTGATCGATGCAAGTCCTTGGCGCTGTGAGAGAAATTCGACTTGTCCACAGAAACGGGCCGCCTCTACTAAGACGACCAGAGAAGATATTTAAGACCTTGATGTTGAAAAGAGAGGCACGAAATTTCTCCGCGGCGTTGCTGTGGCGCTCTCGCAGCGCACACCGCGCTTGAGCCTGCGGCGACGGACTTGCACACTGCCGACCCATGGACATTGCCGACCTGCAACGGCGGCTGCGCGAGTTCGCCGCAGCCCGCGACTGGGACCCGTACCTCACGCCGAAGAACCTCGCCATGGCGCTGGTCGTGGAAGCGGCCGAGCTCGTCGAGATCTTCCAGTGGAAGACCGCCCAGGAGTCGCAGCAGTTGTCGGCCGACGAGCATCAGCACCTGGGCGAGGAAGTCGCCGATGTGCTCATGTACCTGCTCCAGATCGCGGACCGCGCCGGCATCGACCTGGCCGCCGCGGTCGACCGCAAGATCGCGATGAACGCGGTCAAGTACCCCGCCCCGACCTCCGCCGCATGAAGCGCACCATCGCCGTCATCGACTTCGAGACCACCGGCAACTCGCCGCAAGGCGGCGGCCGCGCGACCGAGATCGCCGCCGTGCTGCTGCGCGATGGCGAGATTGTCGGCCAGTACCAGAGCCTGATGAACACCGGCGCCTGGATCCCGCCGATGATCGAGCGCCTCACCGGCATCAGCAACGAGATGGTCGAGCACGCGCCCGACGCGGCGCAGGTGATGCGCGAGGTCGCCGCGTTCACCGAGGGCTGCGGCTTCGTCGCGCACAACGCGGGATTCGATCGCGGCTTCTGGCTGCACGAGCTCGACCGCGCCGAGGCCGCGCCCCGCATCGCGCCCGAGTTCGCCTGTACTGTGAAACTGGCCAGGCGGCTTTATCCCGAGTCGCCGAACTGCAAGCTCGGCACGCTCGCGCGTTATCACCAGCTGCCGGACAACGGCCGCGCGCACCGCGCGCTCGCCGACGCGATGACGACCGCGCAACTCGTGCAGCGGATGCAGCGCGACATCGGGGTTGAACTCGCGGAATTTCTCGGGGAACTGAGCGTCGAGCATGAGCTGCTGCTGCGCTTGCAGGCCGTGGCGCGGCCTCACTGGCACAAGGCGGCGACCGGCTACGCCCGCGATCTGCGCCGCCATCTGCAGGCCGCGCTGGTCTGATCGCGCCGAGGAAGTTCGCATGTGTGAACCTCCAGCGCGGCGCGATGGGCGCGGGCCGTGGCGATCGGAGGTCAGCAAAACATTTGCTGTCAAGATGCCCGTTTGGCCGCATTGGCTGGGACAATCCCGCCCTTTCCCGAATTGCGTTTGTTCTCAAGGTATGTCGAGTATTCAAATTCGCCCGGCCACGCTGCGTGATGCCAAGGCCATCGCCCAGATCCAGGTGAGTTCCGCCCAGGACGCGTACAAGACGTTCTGGCCCGACGCCGCCCTGAACGGCCTGTCCGTGGCCCAGCGCCAGGCCTACTGGCGCGAGGCCATCAACATGTGCGAACCGCAGGTGCTGGTCGCGCATCTGGACAACGAGGTCATGGGCTTCGTCGGCTTCGACCGCTCGCGCGACAAGGGCACCCCGTCCACCACCGGCGAGATCTGGGCCATGTACGCGGCTCCCTCGCATTGGGACAAGGGCGTGGGCCAGGCGCTGGTCGAAGCGGCCCAGGAAGGTCTTCAGGAGGAAGGCTGCACCCGCGTCACGCTGTGGACCTACAAGAACAACGAGCGCGCGATGCGCTTCTTCCAGATGGCGGGCTTTCGCGCGGAGTCGGACAGCGTCAAGGCCGTGGACGTCGAAGGCAAGCCGCTGGAGCAACTGCGCCTGCAGCGCTCGCTGGTCTGATCCGTGCTGGCGAAGCTGACGTCCAAGAACCAGCTGACCCTGCCGAAAAGCGTCACGGACCAGCTCGGTCCCGTGCAGTACTTCGAGGTGCAGTTGCAGGCCGGACAGGTGCTGCTGACGCCGGTGCGCATCCAGCGCGGCGACGCGGTGCGGGCCAAGCTGGCGGAACTCGAGCTCGGTGACGAGGTGGTGGCGCAGGCGATCGCCTTCGCATCGAAGGCGGCGAAGGCCGCGGTCAAGCCGGCCGCCAAGCGCGCAACCCGCAAGCCGACTCGCTCGGCATGAGCCGGCGATCGAAGCGGGCGGCGGAACTCGCCGTCATCGATCCGGCGTTGATCCTGCGCGCGCTCGTGGGCTCGAATGGCCAGGCGCAGGCGCTGCGCCGCGCCTGGCAGCAGGGGCTGCTGCGGCCGCTGGTCAGTCCCGGGCTCGCTGCGACGCTGATGCGCGCGCTCGCGTTTCCGAAGTTGCGCTTGTCCACAGCGCAGCAGCAGGAGTTGCTCGCGGATTTCCTGCCTTACGCCGAGGTCGTGAAGCCGGCGCGTGTCACCCGCGCCGCCGGTCTGACGGACTCTGCGCAAGCGCTGGTCCAGCTCGCGATCCAAGGCCATGCGTCATTGCTGCTGAGCGACGACGAGACGCTGTCGGAATGGTCCGCGAACAGCCGCAGCCAGGCGGCCCGGCAACTCTGCACGGTCTGTGCGATGTCGGCATGGTTCCAGGTGTTGCCCCCCTCCCAGCGCGACATGTTGCTTTGATAAATTCCGCGGTCGCTTATGGGCAGCTTTCACGACCGCATCCCGACCAACATGTGGCGCGTGGTGTTCTACGAACGCCGCGGCAATCGCGTTCATATGGACCGCACCGGCCCCTGGCTGCCGGAGAAATCCCTCGCGCGGAACTGGGCCCACTGGTTCAAGGAACGTGGCTATCACGTCGCGTTGCAGGATCAGAACGGCGGCCTCGAGAAGTTGCACGTCGGCATCCCCGGCTGATCCGGACGCGCCTCACGACGCGCTGCGGAAGCCCTGACGTTCGAGTGCCCAGCCGTCCGTCGGCGCCGCGTGGCGCTGCACGCGCACGGGGCTCAGGCGCTTGTTCGCGGCGCGTTGCACCAGCGCCTCGGCCAGCTCCGGGGTCAGTTGTTGCGCGAAACGGGTCCAGCGCTTCTGCAGCAGCGGATCGCGCCATGCGTCTTCGAGCGCCCAGCGGATGTCCATCGGGTCGGTCAGCGACTGGCAGCGCAGCACGCGCGGCACCAGGGCCAGCACGAACTTGCGGAAATCGGCCCGCAGCGTTTCGGCCATCAGCGCCTCCAGGCGCGTGAGACGCTGGCTCCAGCCGGGCGTTGCGAGTTGGCGCGTCACCAGTGCCTGGAGTGCCTGCACCGGGTTGAACAGCCGCAACCGGTTCGGCGGGAGCACCAGCATCGGCAACTGCGCGGCCAGGTCGTGCGACATCGGCGTCACGAAGCTGGCCAGGATCGCCATCCGTTCCCAGGCGTCCGCGTTGAGGCCGCCGGCCATGGTCATCGGCCCCTGGCGCAGGCTCTGCGCCATCGCCCAGCATTGCTGCCAGCCGCGATCGAGCTTCGCGACATTCGCGGCGTGGCTCATCACGGCCAGGTTGCCGGCGGCATAGCCGGCATCGTCACGGACACGGTCGATCGAGCGGCGCTGTGGATGATCTGGTTCCTCGCTGAAGGCCAGACGGCTGACCGGGCAGTGCGTCGTGTCCAGCTGCTGCAGATAGTTGGGCGTAAGCAGCAGCGTTTCGAAGCTGCGGCGGCGCTGCCAGGCATGCAGGCGCAGCGACAGCCACAGTTGCGTGTGCGCGGGCGCCTTGAGCGTGCGGGCGCCAAAGGTCGAGCGTCCCAGCTGCCAACCCTGCTGCAGCGGCGACTGACGGAACAGCTGCTCCACCGGCGGCGTCATGCCGTGATGGGCGTAGTCCCAGCCGAGCTCGAAGCCCACGCGTTCGTGGCTCGACGCGCCGGCATCGTCCGCGGCGCTGTCGCGTGCCTCGACTGGCGTCATCGGCAGGGCGAGTTGCTGAACGGTGATGACGTCGTCGTGGCGATGGATCGTGGCGGCCATGGGGCTCTCCTTGAAAACTTGAAGACCTGGAGGACAAGTGATTCAGGCTTGGGATCAAGTATTCAATTCAGGTGGCTCATAGAATGAGCCACCCCGGAACAGGCCGACCGAAAGTTGTGGACGGCTGACCGAAATCTGTCAGGAGAGGCCCCGCATGGATCGCACCGAGCGCTTCTACAAGATCGAGATGCTGATCCGCAGCCGCGGTTGCGTGAGCTTCGCGGAGATGCGCGAGCTGCTGGAGGTGTCGCCGGCGACGCTCAAGCGGGATCTGCAGTACCTGCGCGAGCGGATGGATGCCCCGATCGAATACGACGCGGCGGAAAACGGCTATCGCTTCGGCGAGCAATGGCGCGGGCAGCGCCATGAATTACCGGGTGTCTGGTTCAGCGAGAAGGAGCTGCATGCGCTGCTGACCATGCATCAGATGATGGCCGGACTCGACGAGAACGGTCTGCTGAGCCGCCATCTGCAGCCGATGCTGGACAAGCTCACTGGCATGCTGGGTGGCGATGCCGCTGAAGCGCAGGAAATGACGCGGCGGATCAAGCTGATTTCGACGGCGCGCCGGCGGGTGCCATCGGAGCATTTCGAAACCGTGGGCAGCGCGGTCGTGAAGCGCCAGCGGCTGCGGATGCGCTATCGCAAACGGGGAGCGGGCGGCGGCTCGGTCAGCGAGCGCGTGGTGTCACCGCAGCGCCTGGTGCATTACCGCAATACCTGGTACCTCGATGCATGGTGTCATGCGAGCGATGGGCTGAGACGGTTTGCGCTCGACGCGATGGAGGATGCGCAGGTGCTCGAAGGGCAGGCCGCGCGCAGTCTGCCGTTGAAGGAGCTCGAAGGGGAACTGGACCAGGGTTACGGGATTTTCGCGGGTGGCGATCCGCAATGGGCGACGGTGGTGTTCAGCGCGCAGATCGCCGCGTGGGTGTCGAGCGAGGAATGGCATCCGTCGCAGCGCAGCGAATGGCTGTCCGATGGACGCTGGCAGCTGGAGCTGCCCTTCGTGGACGCGACGGAACTGCTCATGGACCTGTTGCGCCATGCCGGCCAGGTCGACGTGCTGGCGCCGCCCTCGTTACGCGAGGCATACGCGAAGCGCCTCACCGCCGCCGCGGCAGCCCTTGCGTGACGGGCGGGATCACGCCTTTCCGCGGTCTTCCTGGGCTTCTTCCGCCTCATAGCGAGCCAGGCGCTCGCTCTTCCAGTACACGTCGTCGCCACCTTTGCCATCGAGGTTGGCCCGGTTCAGCACGCGTGCCAACACGAATAGCAGATCCGACAGCCGATTGAGATAGTGGCGCGGTGCCGCATTGATCGTCTCCTGCGCGGCCAGCGTGACGACCGCGCGTTCGGCTCGGCGCGCGATCGTGCGGCAGACATGCGCGATCGCGGCGCTGCGTGTGCCGGCCGGCAGGATGAACTCCGCCAAACGCGGCAGCTTGGCGTTGTGGTCGGCCAGCGCCTGATCCAGGTGCAGCACCGCGGCCTCCTTCAGCAGGCTGTAGCCCGGCATGCAGAGTTCCCCACCGAGGTTGAACAGCTCATGCTGAATCGTCACGAGCAGCTCGCGGACCTCATCCGGCAGCGGCTCGGCCAGCAGCACGCCGATCTGCGAGTTCAGTTCATCCACATCGCCCATTGCCTGGACGCGCAGATGATCCTTGGGGACGCGGCTGCCGTCGCCGAGGCCGGTGGTGCCGTCGTCGCCGGTGCGGGTCGCGATCTGGGAAAGTCGATTGGCCATGGCGGGAGCCGCGCGGGCTGCGGAAGTGCAAACCCGGCATCTTGCCGCAACTCGCGGGCCGTGCCGTCAGCCCCGGCGGCCGCTGCGATGGAAGGCGGGACGGTGGTGGTGCGTCAGCGCGGCGGCGTGGCCGTGAATATCGTGCACCGCGTGTCTGGGGATGCCGACCGGGCGCGGCACATGGTGCGTCGGCTTGCCGGTGCCTGATGCGTCGGCGGGCGTGCCGGGGTCGATGTCGTCGGGCGCGTCGGCGTCGCCCGGCAGGTGGCGGAGCTGATCCATCCACCAGACCCGGAGCCAGTCCATGCGCGTGCTCGCGACCATCAACATCGCCAGCAGCAGCGCCCAGATCGTCCATAACCACAGGTGGGACATGGCGGCCTCCTCGTGTCGCGCGAACCGAGCGCGCGATCCGTTCATGCTGTCACTGTGCGGGTCGCGGCGCAAGCGCGACGATGCAAGCGAATGCAGCGCGCCGCGTTCCTAGAATCGATCGGACACACCGGCCGGCCGACGTCGCCCGGACCGCGTGGAACCAGGAGACCGCGATGCCAGCGCCCCAAGGACCCGGTGATGACTTCCTCGCCCATCAGCGCCCTCATCCGACGAGCCACGCGCCGAGGCCGCTCCCGCCGGCCATGTTGGAGGCCCTGAAGGCGCGCTTCGGTGATCGCTGCAGCACGGCGATGGCCGTGCGCGAGCAGCATGGCCGCGATGAGTCGCCGTTCGACGTGCCGCCGCCGGATGCCGTCGTCCATGCCGTGAGCAACGAAGAGGCCGCGGCGGTGCTGTCGCTGGCGGACGCGCATCGCGTGCCGGTGATTCCCTACGGCGCGGGCACCTCGCTGGAAGGCCATCTGCTGGCGGTGCAGGGCGGCGTGAGCCTGGACCTGTCGCGGATGAACCGCATCCTGAGCGTCAATGCCGAGGACCTGACGGTGACCGTGCAGGCTGGCGTGACGCGCAATCAGCTGAACGCGGAGGTCCGTCATCAGGGGCTGTTCTTCCCGATCGATCCCGGCGCCGACGCATCGATCGGCGGGATGTCGGCAACCCGCGCGAGCGGCACGAACGCGGTGCGCTACGGGACGATGAAGGAGAACGTGCTCGGGCTGACGGTGGCGACGCCGCAGGGCCGATTGATCCACACCGGTTCGCGGGCGCGCAAGAGCAGCGCCGGCTACGACCTGACGCGGCTGTATGTGGGCAGCGAGGGCACGCTCGGCGCGATCTGCGAGATCACGCTGCGGCTGTATCCGCTGCCCGAGGCGGTGTCGGCGGCGGTCTGCTCCTTCGCGTCCATCGACGCCGCGGTGCGGACGACGATCGCCATCATCCAGATGGGCGTCCCCATCGCGCGCTGTGAGTTGCTCGACGCGCACGCGGTGCGTGCGGTCAACCGGCATGACAAGCTGACGCTGCGCGAGGCCCCGATGCTGCTGATGGAATTCCACGGCTCCGATGCCGGTGTCGCGGAACAGGCGGCGACAGTACAGGAGATCGCCGCGGAACACGGCGGAACGGACTTCGAATGGGCGACCACGCCGGAAGAGCGCACCCGGCTGTGGACCGCGCGTCATCATGCCTATCTGTCCGCGCTGCAGACGAAGCCGGGCTGCCGCGCCGTGACGACGGACACCTGCGTGCCGATCTCGCAGCTCGCGGCGTCGATCAATGCCTCGGTCGAAGAAGTGGAAGCGAGCGGCCTGCCGTATTTCATCGTCGGCCATGTCGGCGACGGGAACTTCCACATGGGCTATCTGATCGACCCGCAGCGCCCCGAGGAACGCGAGATCGCCGAGCGCCTGAGCGCGCAGATGGTCGCCCGCGCCATCGCGCTCGAGGGGACCTGCACCGGCGAGCACGGCATCGGACTGCACAAGCAGGGCTTCCTGCTGCAGGAAGCCGGGGAGGGGGCCGTCGATCAGATGCGCGCGATCAAGCGCGCGCTCGATCCGAACAACATCATGAATCCCGGGAAGATCTTCGTCTGATCAATGCTGCGGCGCGGGCACGCTCCAGCGCTTGGTGACGTCACCGCGAACGTTCACGCTCTCCAGTTGCACACCAAAGCCCCACAGGCGCGCGACATGCTTGAGCACTTCCTGCGCGTTGTCATGCAGCGGGCGGTCCTGGTGCTGCTGATGACGCAGGGTCAGTGATCGGTCGCCGCGCAGGTTGACGTTCCACACCTGGATGTTGGGCTCCCGCGTGGACAGGTCGTACTGCCGCGACAGCGTCTGCCGCACGTGTTGATAGCCCTGCTCGTCGTGGATCGCCGAGATCTCGTACTCGGCCTGGTGCTCGTCGTCCAGGATCGAGAACAAGCGGAAATCGCGCATCAGCTTGGGACTCAGATACTGCGCGATGAAGCTCTCGTCCTTGAAGTTGCGCATCGCGTGATCCAGTGTCGGCAGCCAGTCGCTGCCGGCGATCGCCGGGAACCACTCGCGGTCCTCGTCGGTGGGTTGCTCGCAGATGCGCTTGATGTCCGTGTACATCGCGAAACCCAGCGCATAGGGATTGATCTGCGCCATCGGCGGCTGCGCCACCACGTTGGTGTGCGACTTCAGCCACTCGATCATCATCCCGTCCGACAGATAGCCATCGTCGTACATCGTGTTCAACAGCTTGTGATGCCAGAACGTGGCCCAGCCCTCGTTCATCACCTGCGTCTGACGCTGGGGATAGAAGTACTGCGCGACCTTGCGGACGATGCGCACGATCTCCCGCTGCCAGGGCTCCAGCAGCGGCGCGTTCTTCTCGATGAAATACAGCAGGTTCTCCTGCGGCTCGTCGGGGAAGCGGCGCTTCTCCTCCGCCTTGGCCTCGTCCTCCGGGCGCCGTGGCAGCGTGCGCCACATGTCGTTCACCTGCTGCTGCGCATAGGCCTCGCGGTCCTTGCGCATCGCCTGCTCCTGCGCCAGCGAGAGCTTCGCCGGCCGGCGGTAGCGGTCCACGCCGTGGTTCATCAGCGCGTGGCAGGAATCCAGTGTGGCCTCCACCGCGTCCAGGCCGTGGCGCTGCTCGCAATCGGCGACGTAGTGCTTGGCGTAGACCAGGTAGTCGATGATCGACGACGCATCGGTCCACATCCGGAACAGGTAGTTGTTCTTGAAGAAGCTGTTGTGGCCGTAGCAGGCATGCGCGATCACCAGCGCCTGCATGGCCATCGTGTTCTCTTCCATCAGGTAGGCGATGCACGGATCCGAGTTGATGACGATCTCGTAGGCCAGGCCCATCTGGCCGCGCTTGTAATGGCGCTCGGTGGCGATGAATTCCTTGCCGTAGCTCCAGTGCCGGTAGTTCACCGGCATGCCCACGGACGCGTAGGCGTCCATCATCTGCTCGGCGGTGATGACCTCCAGCTGGTTGGGATACGTGTCCAGGCCGTAGCGTTCGGCGGTCGCGCGGATGACCTCGTGGTACTCCTCGATCAACTCGAAAGTCCAGTCACTGGGCGAGGGCAGCGGCCGGTCGGGCCGCTTCTCCAGGGGCCGCATCTTCGTCAGCGGCGCGCGCACGCGGCGGCCGCCATATTCGTTGCTGCCGACGCCGACTCCGACGCTGCGGCGGTTTTCCAGGCTGCCCATGATGATGTCCTCCGGCCCCGCGCTCATGCGGCGGCCCCTTCTTTCTTGAACAGGTCGCGGAAGACCGGGTAGATCTGCGCCACCTCGACGGCCTTGCGCATCGCGAAGTGATGCACCTCGTCCTCGAGCTTGGCGTACTCCTCCCACAGGTTCTGCTCCGCCTCGGCGACCTGCACGTAGGCGTAGTAGCGGCACAGCGGCAGGATCTTGTCGGCCAGCAACTCGCGGCAGCGGCCGCTGTCGTGATGCCAGTTGTCGCCGTCGCTGGCCTGCGCGCCGTAGATGTTCCAGTCGCCGGCCGGATAGCGGGCGCGGATGATCTCCTCCATCAGCACCAGCGCCGAGGACACCACCGTGCCGCCGGTCTCGGTGGCGTGGAAGAAGTTCTGCTCGTCGACTTCCTGCGCCTGCGTGTGGTGGCGGATGAAGACGACCTCGATCTTCTCGTAGTGCCGCGTGAGGAACAGGTACAGCAGGATGAAGAAACGCTTGGCCAGGTCCTTGCGGCTCGCATCCATCGAACCCGACACGTCCATCAGGCAGAACATCACCGCGCGCGTGGTCGGCTGCGGCACCTTGATGCGGTTGCGGAAGCGCAGGTCGATCGGGTCGAGGAAGGGGATGGCGCCAATGCGCTGGCGCAGCAGCACGATGCGGGCCTCGGTCTCGGCGATCAGCGCCTGGATCTCGGGCCGGCGCACGTCCTCTTCCTGCCGCAGCGTCTGCAGCCGGGTCTCGAGTTCGCTGAGCTCGCGCCGCTTGTCCATGCCCAGCGCGATGCGCCGTCCGAGCGCACCGCGCATCGAGCGCACCACATGCAGGTTGGTCGGCGTGCCGTCGGTGACGTAGCCGGCCCGCACGGTCTTGTACTCGGGGGTCTCGGCCAGCGTCGTGCGCGCGAGGTTGGGCAGCGCCAGGTCCTCGAAGAAGACCTGCATGAACTCCTCCTTGCTGAGGTGGAAGACGAAGTCGTCCTCGCCCTCGCCGGAGTCGCTGGCCTGCGAGCCGCCGCCACCGCCCTGGCCGCCTTGCGGCTTGCCGATGCGGTCGCCCTTGATGTGCTCGGTGTTGCCGGGGCGGACGACCTCGCGGATGCCGCCCTCGCCATGGTTGAACACCGGCTCGCTCAGGTCGCGCTTGGGGATGTGCACATCCTCGCCGCGCTCCATGTCGCGGATGCCGCGCTTGTCCACCGCGCGGCGCACCGCCTCGCGGATCTGGTCTCGATAGCGGCGCAGGAAGCGCTCGCGATTCCCGATCGACTTGTTCTTGCCCGACAGCCGTCTATCGATGATTTGTTGAAGGCCGGTCATGGGGACCTCGCTGGTTCTCGTCGTGGGAGCCCCGCGCCGCGCCGTTGCCTGGCGCCGGCGCGCGGCCCGTGTCCTCAGCTCGACTTCCTCACCCGCAGGTACCACTCGCAGAGCAGCCGCACCTGCTTGGGCGTGTAGCCCTTGTCGACCATGCGCTGCACGAAGTTCTCATGCTTCTTGGCCTCGTCGGCGCTCGCCTTCGCGTTGAAGCTGATGACGGGGAGCAGCTCCTCGGTGTTGGAGAACATCTTCTTCTCGATCACCGTGCGCAGCTTCTCGTAGCTGGTCCACACCGGGTTCTTGCCCGCGTTGTTGGCGCGCGCCCGCAGCACGAAGTTGACGATCTCGTTGCGGAAGTCCTTCGGGTTCGACAGGCCGGCCGGCTTCTCGATCTTTTCCAGCTCCGCGTTCAGCGCGGCACGGTCGAAGATCTCGCCCGTGTCGGTGTCGCGGTATTCCTGGTCCTGGATCCAGAAGTCGGCGTACGTGACGTAGCGGTCGAAGATGTTCTGGCCGTATTCCGAATAGGACTCGAGGTAGGCCGTCTGGATTTCCTTGCCGATGAATTCCGCGTACCGCGTGGCGAGGTGTTCCTTGATGTAGGCCAGGTACTTCTGCTCGGTCTCGGCCGGGAACTGCTCGCGCTCGATCTGCTGTTCGAGCACGTACATCAGGTGCACCGGGTTGGCGGCGACTTCTTCCGAGCCGAAGTTGAACACCTTCGAGATGATCTTGAAGGCGAAGCGCGTCGAGATGCCGTTCATGCCCTCGTCGACGCCCGCGTAGTCGCGGTATTCCTGGTAGCTCTTGGCCTTGGGGTCCGTGTCCTTCAGGTTCTCGCCGTCGTAGATCAGCATCTTGGAATAGATGCTGGAGTTCTCCTGCTCCTTCAGGCGCGTGAGCACCGAGAACTGCGCCATCATCTTCAGCGTGCCGGGGGCGCACACGGCCTCGGCGAGGGAGGAGTTGGAGATCAGCTTCTCGTAGATCTTCACTTCCTCGGTGACGCGCAGGCAGTACGGCACCTTCACGACGTAGATGCGGTCCAGGAAGGCTTCGTTGTTCTTGTTGTTCTTGAAGGCCTTCCACTCGCTCTCGTTGGAGTGGGCCATCACGATGCCGTCGAAGGGGATGGCGCCGAAGCCTTCCGTGCCCTTGAAGTTGCCTTCCTGGGTGGCGGTCAGCAGCGGGTGCAGCACCTTGATGGGCGCCTTGAACATTTCCACGAATTCCAGCAGGCCCTGGTTTGCCAG